>ERZ827528.1580-NODE-1580-length-23222-cov-3.193767_pt1 | contig 23222 bp, 27 predicted proteins | sample MGYA00519768_ERZ827528 | MGnify/ENA primary metagenome ERZ827528 (study PRJEB31778, sample SAMEA3449343) | human gut metagenome | biome: human gut; feature: human-associated habitat; material: faeces | place: United Kingdom | collected 2010/2012 ...
CGCCTGATCCGCTTTAAGAGCGGAAAGGTGACAGAGATTACCTGCAATGCGCACCCTACGCCGATCGCGGAGATCGAGTGGTAGCGGGGCAGAAGAGAAAGGCAGGGATACTGATGAAGAGTGCATATAATAAGGAGATATGGCGGGCGATCCGCAAGGGGAAAAAACGGTTTTTCTCCATCATGCTGATCACGATTCTGGGTGTCGGAATGCTCACCGGATTGCGGGCTGCCTGCATGGATCTGCGCTATTCGGCAGATCAGTTTTATGACAGACAGGGACTGTACGATATCAGTGTCGTCTCGACGCTCGGACTTACGGAGAAGGATGTGGATGCGTTAAAGGCACTGGACGGTGTCGCGGATGCGGTCGGCGTCTACAGTGAGACGGTACATGCGAAAGTAAACGATCATGAGGTCAGCATTGCAGTCTGCACGTTGAATGACAGGGGAATCAATCAGCCGTATGTGTTGTCCGGCAGGCTGCCGGAGAGTGCGGATGAGACCGCCGTTACAACCGCGTTTGCCGATGAGACGGGATGCGGCATCGGGGATGTCATCGCGGTGGATACAACAGATGATGAGGAGTCTTCGCTGCTCTGCAGCCGCTTTACCGTAACGGGAATTGTGGTGGATGTGCAGGATGTCAACAATGCAAAGGGAGCGACGGCGTTCCGCTCCGGGCAGTCGGAGGATGACACTGTGTTCATCTTGCCGGAGGCGGCAGACAGCGATATTTACACACAAGTCTGCCTTACCGTCGATGGTGCTGCAGAATTGTTCTGCTATTCCGATGCCTATGAGGAAAAGGTCGCACAGGTGACGGATGCGATTGAAACGCAGATTAAGGAAAATCGGGAGCAGGCACGGTACGTGGAAGTCACGGATGAGGCGAAAGAGAAGCTTGCGGATGCGAAAGCGGAGGCGGAAGAGTCCTTTGCTGAGGCAGAGCAGCAGCTTTCCGATGCGAGAGCAGAGCTGGATAAGGGCTGGCAGGAACTTTCCGACGGCCAGGAGGAATTTGATGCGGAAAAACAGCAGGCGGAGGATGGTTTTGCGGAAGCGAGAGATGAAATTGCCGCGGGAAAGCAGCAGATTGCCGATGGCAGCGCGCAGCTGGATGCAGCGGAGCAGCAGCTTTCGGAAGGCGAGGCGCAGGTGGCATCCGGTAAGCAGACGCTTTCGGCAAAGGAAGAGGAAACCTATGCACAGTTAGACGCGGCACGCGCACAGCTTACAGAGAGCAGTAAACAGGCAGCGGAGACGGAGGCGGCATTGGAAGCGCAGGCGCAGGAGGTCATCCAGGCGTACGGGGAAGCATGGCCCGCTGAGGCCTGGGACGCCTATGTGCAGGCGGCAGTGGAGGCGTATTTACCCGTAGCAAGAGCGGTGGTCGCAGAGCAGGATGCCTCGCAGGCACAGGCGGCGGTGCCGGGACTGGTGGCGGACAGCCAGAGTGCGTTTTTGGAGGCGCTGCAGCAACCCACAGCCGATCAGCTGGTACAGCTTGCAATGGGACTGGGAAATGTGCGGGCGACAATCCAGGCGCTCGGCGAGGCACAGGCGCAGCTGGATACGGCAGAACAGACGGCACGGCAGCAGTTTGATGCGGCATGGAACGAACTGAACGAAGGGGAAGCACAGATCATCTTCGGAAAATCGCAGATTGCCGATAAGAGAGCAGAGCTGGAGAACGGCAGTATGGCGCTTTCCGAAGGCGAGGCGCAGCTGGCGCAAAAGGAACAGGAGACTGCGGCGCAGATAAAGGACGGTGAGGAAAATCTCGCCGAAGGACGGGAAAAGCTGCTTGAAGGTGAGACGGAATACGCGGACGGCAAGGCAGAATATGAAGAAAATCTTGCGGACTTCAATGAGACGATTGCGGAGGAAGAGCAAAAGATTGCGGACATTGACATGACACAGTGGTATGTACAGGATCGCACGTCTCTGAGCGGTTATGCCAATGTGAAGAGCGATGCGGCGTCGATTGAGGCGATCGGTACGGTGTTCCCGATGGTATTTTTCGTTGTTGCCATTCTCATCAGCCTGACGACGATAACCCGTATGGTGGAGGAGGACCGCGGTCTGATTGGAACCTACAAAGCGCTCGGCTTTACGGATCGTGAGATCCGCAGAAAATATCTGGTGTATGCATGTGCGGCGAGTGTGTCCGGCGGAATTCTGGGAAATGTGTGCGGATTTGTTCTTCTGCCGGAGATTATTTTCCGGATTTTTGATACGATGTATCTGTTCCCGGAATATCTGCTGCGCTTTATGCCGCTGCTCGGATGTGGCGGAGCTGCACTTTTTGCGGCCGGAATTGTCATCGCTACCGCCTGTGCATGTAAAGCGGAACTTGTACACATGCCGGCAGTTCTGATGCGGCCGAAAGCGCCGCGCGCAGGCTCCCGCGTACTGCTGGAGCGCATCACGCCGGTATGGAAGCGCCTGTCATTTCTCAATAAAGTGACCGCCCGCAACCTGTTCCGCTATAAAAAGCGTCTTTTCATGACCGTAGCGGGAATTATGGGATGCATGGCGCTCTTACTTTTCGGATTCGCGGTGAGGGATTCGGTGACAGACCTGCTGCCGCGCCAGTATGAGAATGTGTACCGGTATGATGTCATGGCGGCGGGGGCAGCATCCGACAATGACAAGATTCTTTCCTATGTAAATGGGGATCCGAATGTGCAAAGTGCGCTGAACGTGCAGATTTCCACGGTGAAGCTGAAGAATGCTGCCGGGAAGGAAGAAAAGGCACAGATGATTGTCGTGCCGGGGGATGAGCCTCTTGCAGAGTACATTGGTCTGTACAATCTTAAGGATGAGGAGATCGGCCTTTTGGACGGCGAGATTCTGGTGACGCAGAATGCGGCAAATGTGCTTGGGTTTGCGGCCGGCGATCAGGTGGAGATTCAGGATCAGGATCTGAATCAGCGGGAAGTGACGGTAAGCGGTCTCGTCCGCAATTACCTCGGCAATAACGTCTATATGACAGAGAAAACCTATGAATCGCTGTTTGGCGATTATGAACCGAACGGAGTATTTTTAAAGTTGTCGGAAGAATGTTCGGATGAAATTGCCTATGCAGATGATCTCGGCGGAAAAGAGGGTATCGTGTCCTACACCAGCAAGCAGGAGCTTTCGGATGAGTTCTCGGATGCGTTCACCCTGATCAATATGGTGGTCTACATTGTGATTATCATGGCGGCGGCGCTCGCGTTCGTGGTTTTATTTACGCTGTCTACGACGAATATTTCCGAGCGGAGCAGAGAGCTGGCGACGATTAAGGTGCTGGGATTTTTTGACCGTGAAGTGCATCTGTATGTCAACAAAGAGACCATGATACTCACGGCGATCGGCATTGTCTGCGGAATTCCGCTGGGATATGCGTTTGCGCAGACCTTAACGTATGTTTTGAACATGCCGTCGATTTATCTGGCGGTGTCCCTTCACGGGAAAAGCTATGCCATGGCGGCAGGCCTCTCATTTTTGTTTGCGATCCTGGTGGATCTGCTGACGAACCGCTCCCTGGATGAAATTGATCCGGTGGAAGCGTTAAAGAGTGTAGAATAGAAAAAGCGCCGGCACCGATGTGTGAAGTTCATCGGTGCCGGCGCTTTCTTTTTGTAAGATTTAGATTTGTTAAGGTTTGATTTAGAAATTGATAAGAAATAAAGATAATAATGTGATACGTAGCAGATTGCTACATAAAACTTTATTAGGGGAGCGATATTTGTGAAAAACATACTGGACTATTTGGAAAGAACAACAGTATGCAATGCTTGGAAAACAGCGGTTGATGACGGGAATATTTGTATGACGTGGCTGGAATTGCAGGAAATGTCAAAAAGCATCGGGACGGCATTGTGCAAAAGAACAGGCAGACAAAAACCGGTTGTGATATTGGCGGAAAAAAGCGCAGTTACGTTGGCTGCAATGTTTGGAGTAGTGTATGCAGGATGTTTTTATGTAATGGTGGATCCCAAACAGCCGATCGAAAGATTATGCGAAATATTTCATACATTGTTACCTGAAATTATCATCATACCGGCAGAAAATGAAGCGCTTCTGGAACAAACGGGTTATGGAGAATGTAAATGTCTGTTGAAAGACATTATGAAAGAGCAGATTGATGAAAGACAGCTTCTTGCAGTACGTAAAGCATGCACAGCAGATGACCTTTTATACGGAATCTTTACTTCAGGCTCTACCGGAGTGCCAAAGGGGATTGTGGTAAGCCATAAATCAGTAATAAATTTCATTACACATTTTATTCATACATTCCAGTTCGCAGAGACGGATGTCATCGGAAACCAGGCTCCGTTTGATTTTGATGTATCAGTGAAAGATATTTATACGTGTCTGATGACGGGAGCGACACTTGTTATAATTCCAACAAAACTATTTTCTGTGCCGCCCGTGCTGCTGGATTATTTGTGCAACAAGCACGTAAATACCCTGATCTGGGCGGTATCGGCGCTTACGCTCATTTCAGCATTGCACGGATTGAAATATAGAATACCGATAGAAGTAAAGCGGGTAATGTTCAGCGGAGAAGTAATGCCGGTAAAACAGCTGAGGCAGTGGCAGCTTGCACTGCCGGAGGCGGAGTTTGTGAATCTGTATGGACCATCGGAGATTACCTGCAACTGCACTTATTACAGGGTAAAAAGAATATTTGAAGATGATGAGATTCTGCCGCTTGGGAAAGCCTTTGACGGAAGAAAAGTATTTCTTATGGATGATGAAGGAAAAGAGATTTCAACGGCAGAAAAAAGCGGTGAAATCTGTGTGTCAGGTGAGTCGCTCGCAGAAGAATATTATCATAATCCGGAGGAAACAAGAAAAAAATTCCGGTGGATGGAAACTGCAGACGGCATGGTGCGGTACTATTGTACAGGAGATCTGGGATATTACAGTGCGGCAGGTGAGTTGTATTTTTCCGGGAGAAAAGATTTCCAAATAAAGCATATGGGACATCGGATTGAACTGGAGGAAATTGAGCATGCGTTGAATCAGTTGGACGGAGTAGAAAATAGTTGCTGCGTTATGAATACTAAGAAAAACAGACTGGTAGGTTTTTATTTTGGAACAGCAGAGTCAAAAGAAATAAAAAATGGGCTGAAGAAAAAACTTCCTCAGTATATGATTCCACATACTATTGTCCGGGTTGCGCATATGCCATTAAATAAAAATGGAAAAATAGATCGGAATTACTTTGGAAAACGACAGGAAGTGGTGACGTAATGGATTTGGAAAAGTTTGAACATGCAATTACAAAATACGGAACCCCGTTATATGTATTTGACATAGATGAAGTAAAAAGAAAGACAGATTATTTTAGGGACAGGTTTAGGGAAAGCGCAGGACTGTGTTTTGCAATCAAAGCAAATCCTTTTCTGACATGTACAATGTCGAAAGTCACAGACAGAATTGAAGTATGTTCTATGGGTGAATTTGAGATTTGTAGAGAATTGCAGATAGAAGCGGAGAAATTGCTGATATCCGGAGTTCTAAAGAAAAAGGAAGATATTACTGAGATATTGAACATATACGGGGGGAGATGCTGCTATACGGTAGAATCCGTTGAACAGCTTTACAGCTACATAAACTGGAGCAGTACACACGGTGAGAAAATCAACGTATATCTGAGACTGACAAGCGGAAATCAGTTTGGTATGGATGAGGAGGCGATTGAGAAAATAATTGCTTCAAGGGATCAGTTTCCAATGATTAAAGTTTGCGGGATACATTTTTTCTCAGGAACACAGAAAAAAACAGCAGAAAAATTTAGCAAAGAAATTGCGTATCTGGATAAATTTTGCTGGAAGATAGAACAAAAGTATGGATTTACAATGAGTGAATTAGAATACGGTCCCGGAATAGCAGTGCCTTATTTTAAAGATCAGGAAGATACTTTAGAAGCGGATATAGAAGTAATTAAGACAGCAATATCTGGAATGAAATGGAAAGGAAAGGTAATGCTGGAAATGGGACGTGCGTTTGTTGCATCATGTGGATATTATCTTACCTGTGTTCACGAGTGTAAGAAAAATAATGACAGGAATTATTGTATTGTGGACGGAGGAATGCATCAGATTCAGTATGATGGGCAAATTCGGGGAATGTACCAGCCGAAGTGCAGAATGTATCCAGACGGAAGAGAAGGAAAAAAAGAAAAATGGACCATCTGTGGGGCACTTTGTACAGCGAATGATGTTCTGGTTCGGGATATTGAGCTGACAGCTCCCGGGGAGGGAAGCGTTATTATTTTTGAAAATGCAGGAGCCTACGCGATGACAGAGGGAATGTCATTGTTCCTGAGTCATGAATTGCCTGCGGTAGTGCTTTACAGTGAAAAGGAAGGCTTTAAATTGGCACGAAATAAGCAGGAAACTTACAAATGGAATATGGAGGATCACAAATAATGGAAAAGTTGATGAATATTTTAAGGGAAATAGACAGTAGTATTGCATGGGATAAGGAAGAAAAATTGATCGATGACAGGATTATGGATTCTTTTATGGTAATATCCCTGATCTCCGAATTGGAAGACCAGTTCCAGATTGAGATAGATGCGTCAGAAATTATTCCTGAAAATCTTAATTCAGTCAATGCCATGTGGAGAATGATAACAAAATTACAGGAGAGTTGATATGGCATACCATACAGGGATATATTTGCTTCTGTTTTTGCCGGCTGTCCTTCTGCTCTACCAGTTGACGCCGAAAAAAAGCAGATGGATTACGCTGCTGGCAGCCGGCTACCTTTTTTTCTGGATATGTAGTGGAAAACTGGTGCTTTATCTGTTAGGAACAACGTTATTCACGCATTACATTGCAGTATGGATTTCATGGATAAAAACAAAATGTAATGATGAAACAGCAGGAATGCAGAGGACCGAGGCAGGCACTATAAAAAAAGCTTATAAAAAGAAAGAAAAAGTGATATTAGTATTTGGAATATGCGTTCTTCTGGGAATACTGGCATATTTAAAATATTATAACTTTTTTATCCAAAATGTGAATGTGCTTCTGGCACAAGGAGGAAGCAGTCTGGCTTTGGGTACAAAGCAGATGCTCATTCCGGTTGGCATATCATTTTATACGCTGCAGGCAATTGGATATATGGCAGATGTATATTGGGAAAAGGTGGAGGTGTTCAGGCATCCTGGAAAGATCGCTCTTTTTCTGGGCTTTTTTCCACAAATTATGGAAGGTCCGATCAGTTCGTATGCGCAGACAGCAGATACGTTATTTGAGGGAAATCCCCTGACGATGGAAAATCTGGCGCAGGGAAGTGTAAGAATTTTCTGGGGACTTTTCAAAAAGCTGCTGATAGCAGACCGCCTGTATCTTCTTGTGGATGTAATCTTTAATAATTATCAGTATCATTACGGAGAAATGATTGTTATCGTGGCAATCGCTTACACCACCCAGCTATACATGGAATTTTCCGGCTGCATGGATATCATTATCGGCAGTGGGAAAATGTTTGGCGTCACGCTTCCGGAAAATTTCAGACAACCGTTTTTTTCAAAAAGCGCGGCGGAATTCTGGAGAAGATGGCATATTACGCTTGGTGTCTGGTTTAAAACGTATGTGTTTTATCCGGTATCTGTGTCTGGCATTGTAAAAAAGTGGAATAAATTTGGAAAGAAGCATTGTGGAAAATATTTAACAAAGCTGGGCATATCGGCGCTGTGTCTATTCCCGGTCTGGATATGCAATGGTTTATGGCATGGGGCAAGATGGAGTTACATTTTTTATGGAATGTACTATTTTGTAATACTGCTTGCTGAAGTGGCAGTAGAACCATTGAGAGATAACATATTGGAAATATGTCATCTGGATAAGAATGCCCTGCCGTATCGAATATTACAGACTCTTAAAACGTGGCTTATTATTTTTACAGGGGAACTTTTCTTCAGGGCAAACGGACTTCAGGCAGGAATGAGCATGTTTTTCAGCATTTTTAAGGGAAATAATATTCAGAGTTTTGAGAATATTGTAGCACGGCAGGAGGAAATAAGAGGAATTTTAATGTCGGTCGGACTTGACCGGCTGGATTATTTTGTGGTTATTGCCGGTTGTATTGTTGTTGCAGTTGTCGGAATTATAAAAGAGAAAAAGCTGCTGGGAGAGGAAGGAATCCAGAAATTGTGGCTTCCGGTCAGGTGGACGCTTTATTACGCCTTGATTTTTGCGGTATTGATTCTGGGCGCATATGGAATGGGCTATCAGCAGGTGGATATGATTTATGCAGGATTTTAAATATTTCAAAAAAATTATTTCAAAGAATATACTTTTTATGATGATACTGGTGCTACTTCTGGTGGGTGTATCGGAAAGAATAGTGAATTTAATGGTTGCGAATGACAGCTATGTACTGGATCGAAATAAAAGCATTTTCCGGATATTAAGGGAGCCAGAAAACAGCGTGGATATCATTGTATTAGGGGACAGTCTGGGTATGACGTCCATTTCCCCGATGGCGTGGTGGGGCGATTACGGAATGACAGGGTATGTGTGTGGACAGACCGGTCAGAGAATGCAGGAAGCTTTTCATATGCTGCAGGCAGCATATGAAACCCAGAGCCCCAAGCTTGTTATTCTGGAGACGAATATGGTGTTCCGGTGCAAAAATTTGTCATCAGAAGTAAAAGATTGCCTGGGTGAGATTGGCTATCGCTATATTCCAATATTTCAAGGACATGATATTTGGAAATCCATGTTATCCGAAAAACAATATCCTGCTGAGAATTATAAGGGATTTGCATTTCGCTGCGAGACTGTTCCATACGAACAGGGGGAATATATGCAGAAAAATGACCAGAAAGAAGAAATTTCAAAAATTGTCAGTTTCTATCTGGAAAAAATAAGAAAACTGTGTGAAAAAAATGGAACGAAACTGTTGCTGGTAAGCACTCCGTCTCCAATAAACTGTAATTATGCGAGGCATAACAGTATAGAGGCATACGCAAGGGAAAAGGGGCTGGATTTTCTGGATTTAAACTTGAAGACGGAAGAAATAGGGATTAACTGGAAGACAGACAGTCTTGACAACGGAGATCATCTAAATTACTCGGGAGCAGATAAGGTTACACGATACCTTGGCAATTATCTGACCCAAAATTATACTTTCCCAGATCACAGAGGCGAAAAAACATACCGCACATGGGATAAGGAATACAAAATATACGAGCAGAAAGCGGTCCGGGAAATGAAAGTTATCAAGAAAGCAGGCTAAGCGTTTACGGTTTATTACAAATCTGTTATGTTATACATGAAGAATGTGACAGGAGAGGACAAAGCATGAAAAAAGAGCAGGTATTAATTGTCGAAGATGATGCGGATATTCGTGATGGGGTGCGGATTTTACTCGAGAGTGAAGGATATGCTGTTATGGAAGCGGAAGATGGAAGACAGGGGCTTTATTGTCTGAATGATGAAGTGGATCTTGTAATACTTGACGTTATGATGCCTGGTATGTCCGGACTCCGAACTTGTGAGGAAATCCGTAAAATATCGAATGTGCCGATTCTTTTTTTGACGGCGAAAGCACAGGAATCAGATAAGCTGATAGGTCTTATGGCAGGCGGGGATGATTATCTCGCAAAACCGTTTTCTTATGCGGAGCTTTTAGGGCGTGTGAAAGCATTACTGAGGCGTTATAATGTATACAGAGGAAGGAGCTGCGAATGGGATGAAAATGAAAACTCTTATCTGACACTGAATGGAATTAAAATTCATGAAAAGTTCAACGAGGTCTATATAGATGGAGTGATGAAAGATATGTCAGATATTGAATATCATATTCTGCTGCTTATGATGCAGCATGCCGGAAAAATATTTTCTGCACAAAATCTTTATGAGAGTGTGTGGCAGGAACCTTATTTCTACTCCTGCAACAGCACGGTAATGGTACATATCCGAAAACTCCGGGTAAAAATAGAGGATGACCCTAAAAATCCTAAGTATATAAAAACGGTATGGGGAAAGGGGTACAAATTTGACACAGATAGTAAGTAAGAATCATTCTATTTATGTACAGTTGCTGTATCTCTTAACCGGCGCAGCAATTGCTGCAATCGTTTTTTTTCAGATATTTTATTCAACGGGAAACTATGTTCTTGACCATTATCTGGAAAGCTCTACGTATATAGAAAAGCAAAACCTGAAATATCTTGCTAAAATGCAAAAATATGTGACGGCAGAGCATATTTCATCGAGTGATATAGCACAGCTTAATACATGGGTTCAAAGGCAGAAGATGATATATGTCAGAATATATAAGGATCAAATCCAGATATATGATTCTGATTATCCTAAGGAAGATGTCAGCGTAAGCGAAATTGCGGCGGGTAATTATCCGTGGGAAAGCTATTATGATCTGGAATTGTCTGATATAACGGTGGAAGTCATGATTTCCGGAAGTTTCAGCTATCAGCTATATAACTGGCTATTGGTGGCATCAATCTGTCTTTCTTTCGCTGTTTTTCTTGGCATTGTTCTGCTTGGAATACGAAAGAAAATGAAGTATATTTTAAAACTGAGTGATGAAATTGCTATTCTGGAAGGTGGTAGCCTTGATTATTCCATCACGGTCAAGGGGAAAGATGAATTGGCCATGCTAGCAGAGGGAATTGAAAATATGCGGATTGCGTTCCAGAGTCTGTTGAATCAGGAAATGGAAATGATGAAGGAAAATCAGCGGATTGTGACAGAAATGTCACACGATATCAGAACACCGGTTACTGCAATCATGCTATATTCGGAAATACTTCAGAAAGAACAGTATAAAACAGAAGAGCAGCGGAAAGAGTATGTGAAAAAGATAAACAAAAAAGCATATCGGTTAAAACAGCTGGTGGATCATCTGTTTGAGTATGCTCTTGTTGCCGGGGACGAGGAGATAGAGTTGGAAGAACCGGAACTATTTGAGACCGTTTTTTTTGATTTGTTTTCTGAGACATGTAATTATCTGGAACAGAAAGAGTTTACTGTAGATTTCGATGTAGAATGGGTGGAGCAGAAGATAAGCATATCGACAGATTATATGATACGCATTATGGATAACGTGACATCAAACATCATCAAATATGCAGACCCTGGGGAGGCTGTCAGGATTTTTTCCAGGAAAGAAAAGGATCGGGTAGGCATTTTGTTTGAAAACAGAGTGCGCCTGCCGGAAGAGAAAGTTGAAAGTAATGGAATTGGAATACAGAATATCAAAAATATGATGAAAAAAATGAATGGGGAATGCATTGTGGAAAAGGAAAATCAGGAGTATCGAATCATATTAGTGTTTCCATATGTTAATTAGAATGAGCCGTCATAAAAAGCGCCGGCACCGATGGGTGAAGTTCATCGGTGCCGGCGCTTTTGGGATGTGTTACATCCTGTGTTTTATGATGCGGATGTCAGAATCTGCATCGTTTATCCTGTGGGTAATTAACATCCGAGGTTAAAGTATTTGCAAAGAGCAGTAAATAACTCGGAACAGCTATTGAAGTTAAAGCACATAGTTTCGTCCTCCTTATTTTTATTTGTGTTAGCTAAGCACAAAAGAATTGTAACAATTATGTAACAACTCTGCAATAGGAGGATATTGGAAATAGGATTACGCTTCAAGCTCTATTATGATATGCGAAAAGTGCGGCGGGGGGGCTGAACACCAAAGACAAAATAAAAGCCCGGTAAAATCCATAACGGATTCTACCGGGCTTTTAAGGTAAGCAGACAACGGGAATCGAACCCATTGAATTGAAGAAAAAATGCAGAAAAAACAATGGACGTAGAAAAACGTGGAGTATTTCGTGGAATATATTTAAAGATTTATATGATTTTTTTTGCAAAATTGTAAAAATTTGTTTTGGTTTTCAGCAGTGTCTTTTAGGTCGAATAGTTCTAGCCAGCACTGATATTTTTGGTCGCGGCGACGTTCGGCAGCATTTTTGAAAAGAGTGTCTTGCATGTAGGAATCAATTTGTGCATCTACCATTGCACGTTCAGCGGAAAAAGTTTGCATGTATCGGCTTTTCATTATATGGTCGCTTTTCCAGCCGCCACGCTCCTGGGCGTATTTGTCAGGGATATTAAGCAGCGTCATGACGGAGGCATTGACGTGCCGCAAGTCGTGAAATGTCATGTGCGGGATACCTGCTTTTTTAATAAGCCGGTTGAAACGCTTTGAAAGTGCGGTGCCGGATAGTGTTACGAGCTGGTCGGTTTCGACTTGATCAATCAGGCGCTTAATATAATCCGGAATCTGTAGGGTTCGATCTCTGGTCGGCTGTTTTCCTTTATTTTTTATAACGGATTGGTTATGTTCGTTTTTAACCAGCACTTCTTTTATGGTTATGTGTGATCCGTCTGGAGAGATGGATTTGGATTTTGTAAGTCCGAGAATTTCGGATTGGGTAAAGGATAACCACATGGCAAGCATTACGGGTAGTTCAATGTCAGTTCCTTTTACAATCTGATAAATGACATCGGGAGTAGATATATCGTGTTGATTATGCTCAATCTGTGGCAGTTTTACAGAGCAGTCTAGTGCAGGAGCATAGGTATTTAATACGGCAGAGATAAGACCGTATTCGTTGATGACAGTCTTGGATGATAGGGGTTTGGGATTTTTTGTACCGGTTGTTCGTTTGCATTCCAGATTTACGGCATCACGTAATTGTTCGTTTGTCAAGGCAGAGAGCTTGCATGACATAATGGACTTGAAAGCGTTGCGCTGGATAGTGCGATAGCCGCGGATTGTGGATGGCGACAATAGAGCATCTGAGGAACTGATGTATTTGTCAATAGCATCATAGAGGGTCATTGAAATGGGCTTTTGCAAGGTTTTTTTATTCGCTTGTATCTGGGCTTTGATGCGATTTGCCTCTGCAGCTGATGCAGCGGTAACAGAGATGTAAATTTTCTTTTTTCGCTGTTTTCCTGTCTTTGGGTCGATGATGGGTTTTCCCTGTTCATCAAAGCATAATTCTGAATGATCATATATCTTTTTGCGGACATTTCCGCTTGGCAGTTCGCCGATTTTTCTCTTTGCCATGTTAGTCCTTTCTGGTTAGACAATAGTTAATATAAAATATATTTTATAGCATAGTTGAGAGAGAAAAGCTATTCGATCTGGTGTAATTTGAGAAGAAAGTGTTTCCATATGGAAACAATATATATGATAATATGTAGTTGGGTGGAAAAAGTTACCACGAATATTATTAGGTAGGCTAGTGTATACTTTATCTGATAGGGGGTAAAGTTGGGACTTAATAATAGGGTGCAGAAGTATCGCTGGAAAAAGAAGTGGTCAGAGGAACAGCTCTCACGGGTGTCTGGAGTCAGTCGGAGTGTTATTTGCAAGCTGGAAAATGGTGTGAATCAAAATCCGACAGCAGAGGTTGCATTTCGGCTTGCAGATGCGCTTAATGTGGATGTTAGGGAACTGTTTTATTACAAAGGAGGAGAGTGAAAATGGTTAAGGGAGTAAAGTTAAAAATTAAAGAGTATGTAGATATACTTGGAGAGGGTGATGAGCAGTTTTTGATACAGATATATATTTTACTTCGAGAGCGTTTAAAAAGGACCGGTAGACTGTGATCTACGGTCCTTTTGTTGTGTGTGATGAAATTAGTGTTCTTGGTTCTTTATATTTTCAATTAGCTGTTGACAAATAGTTTTGATTATATCTTGATCTGCAGGTTTTAGGTTTTGATAAGTTTTTACAATATCGAGAATTAGATTATAAAAAGTATTATCGGTTGATTCTAAGAGATCGGAAACAATCATTGCTGTTTCGTCTTTTGGGATAAAAAACATTTCGCCGGTGCCGTTGCGTAACCAATCTTCATTGACGTTGAATTCGCGGCAGATTGATTTGCACATTTGCTCGGTAACGTTACGGTTACCGTTTTCAATGTTGCTTATAGCGGTTTTTCCGACACCGAGTTGTTCGCCGAATTTTTCCATAGTAAGTCCGAGATATTTTCTTAAATTTCTGATTCGTTCGTTCACAATAGCCTCCTTTTTAAGTTAATTATAACAGTAGCAATTTAAAAGTCAACTAACGAGTTCACATAGAAAACAAAAAAATGTTGACAAGCGTATATGTGCGGATTATAATGTCCACATAGAGAACAGCAAAGTCCACAAAGAAGGGAAATATATATGAATGATGAAAAGAAGAGAGTAATTGGGGAGATTGTCCCGCTACTTAGAAAACTTGATTTGTACAGTCTTGCATTGGTTAAATCCAGTACAGATGCATTAGCGGCGCGGGAAGAGATAGAAAAGGTTAATGAAAAGAAAATAATGAATTAGTTGTGATGTCGCAACGGGAAGGGAGAAACGGATGCCAAAGACAAAATTATGCGAGAATAAAGAAGCAGTGCGTTGTAATTATGTAGCAGGAATGATCGTTGGCGGCTTGCGTCGGGGAAATATTGAAACGGATACGGCAAGTCGTAAGGTAGGAATGTCTGAACGTACATTGCAAAACAAGCTGCGTAACCCAGGAAGTATTAAGCTTGGGGAATTGTACAGGCTTGCAGATGTAGCAGGAATTGCCATCAGTGTACAGTATAAGGATATTCCAGAATAGGGGAAGGAGGCTGAAGAGGAATGACTGAGTATGAAATGGTTGACCTTATAAAAGATACGGTATCTCTTCTTGTGACATTTGGAGCAGTTATTGGATCGCTTTGCCTTTTTTATGCTTTTTGTATGTTTGTTGAGGTGACTGGGGATTTTTTTGAGACTATGAAAGAAAAGATGAAATTATTTCGCACTAAGCGGGATAAATTTTTAGGAAAAGAGGGCGGGGCTGAATGAGCAAGCAGATTATTCGATGTTTGGATTGTGAATTCTGTGAAGAATATAGAAAACTTGGAAATACTAGACACGAGTTTTTTTGTAAACATTCGGATCAAAAATATATTCATGATTATTTTGAGGAGCATCGGATGAGTTCAATGGCAGGATTTTTAGGGTTTGGAAAGATGGAGGTGCCGTTGAAGACGAGTCCGGCATGGTGCCCGAGAAAAAAAAGTTTAGTACACAAAAATGATTATAAGCTAAATTAGCATAGAATTCAAGCAAGTTAAGGAGGCTGGAGAATGAAACAGATTGTAATATCCGTGAGTGATGAAGATTATAAAGCGCTCCAGGCATATGCTTTTGTACTGTCGAGATTAAACAGGGAATTGCTTGAGAAACACGGGCAGAAAGAAGCAGGCACTTTAACGCCGGAGGATGTGGCGTTGGAAGGGGTTAGGGATCAGATTAAGATTTATAATATTATGAGGGAGAGCGGGGTGCAGTAGTTGGGAGAGATTGTAGTAAAAAATCAGACAACGCTTACAGACACGGCGGCTTTGATACATGTTGCGTTATATCTGGCGGATACAGAATCAGTATCGGAGAACAAGTATCATGTGAAGATGAATGAGACTGTGACGGGGAAACATGTGATTTTGATTACGGAGACAGGGAAATAGATGATTCGGCAGACTCGGCAAAGCCGTTGTTATTTGGGATAAATCCGAATGGAGAATCAAATGGCTTGACGATCTCGTATGGAGAAAAGATTTACATTATTGGGCAGCTGATGATAACGGAAAAATTAAGATTATCGGTAACAGATTTGACAATCCGGAGCTGTTGGAGGCGTAAGTATTAGAATTTAGAGGAGAAATAAAACTATGGCAAATTATGTTGTTATTGGATATTTTAGGCGACCTCACAAAGATTGTGAAGCGGAAACACAAGAATGCGAAACTTACATGGAAGCGCTTGAATTAAAAGATGAATGGAAAAAAGAGCGAAAATATAAAAAAGTGTACATTGAAACTTATTAATGTAAAGAGAAGATAAGTGTCGGAAATGTACGGGACAAAAGAGAAGATAAGACCAGTGATAGCAGAGAACAGGAGGTAGCGGATGAACATTAAGTTTGGCGTAGATATATATGCTCCGGAAGAAGTTAATGAGTTGGCAAGGGCATCTATAGGTTACATTGAATCAGACGTGATGGACATAAAGGAGCGGTATATAACGTTAGGTTTCCACCTGTATGAAATGGAGCAGTACAGATATTATGAAGATCTGGGCTATGGAAGTTTGTATGAGTGTATCGAAGCAAATTTTGCGATGGATAAATCAGCGGTGTCACGGTGTATTGGTGTCTGGAAAGCTTTTGCGTTTGTGGATGATAACGGAAGTCGTAAGATGTGGGTAGCTGACAGGTATAAGGACTTTTCATATTCGCAGCTTACGGAGATGTTGCCGATGTCAGAGCGTGACCGGCATAAGATCAGTAGTGATATGTCCGTGAAGAAGATCAGGGAAGTAAAACAACAGTTGAAAGAAACAAAACAAAAAGTTGATGAAGTGATACCCATTGCTGTAAAAGAAAATAAATCGGTGGAAGAGGTCTTAGCGGTTGCGACGTCGCAACCGGAAGAGATGGTAAAAGATCAACCTGTGGAGATAGTAGCCGAGCAGTCAGATCGGCAGGGACAGCCGGATTTTCCAGATATGAAGAATATGCAGGAACGAGAAGATTTTGTTAATACATATAAGGAGTGGAAGATTTGGTGTAGGAATGATCTGACGGAGGAAGTTTTTTACAGATATGATCTGCCGGATGGTGCGGCAATTGTAATTAAGGTATTTCCATATATCCCGTGGGGGAATAGAAAGGAAGCCGAGGGTAGGAGATTATACCTGTTAAAGCCAGGATATAAGCATTTTGCAGATTGTGAATCTAACATGACGTCGTTGAAAGAGTATCTTAAGGACTTGAAGAATAAGAAGTAGGATCGTGTTTGTTCCGGTGTAACTGACCGTAGCATCAAAGCAGGACAGGCAATCGGTTCTGGAAACGGAGCTGAAATGGAAAGGGGCTCTACGGCGGCAACCGTAAAGCCCAGTAGGAAAATCTTTTCGTATAAATACGAAAATGTAAACATACGAGATTATTCTATAGCATTTTCGCAAAAAGTTCAATCGAACAGATTTTCCTTATTGAAATAATTGTACCTTGATAATTGAATAGGCTGCACTGTAAGAGATATGTCAGAAGTCGCCTTAGCTAACATGTGGGTAGAGCCACAGGGGTGAGACATGGCAAGATACCCGGAGGAGCGAATAAAGTGTGGAATGCCGGAGGAACGGTAGCAGAGAGCAGCCATGAAAAGGGACGGTGCTTGTCCCTTATAAGCGCATACTTCCTGTGCTTATAAGAGATAAGCAGGGTCTTATCTCAATAATAAGGGAAGGGAGGGATTTCCAATGGAGTCATTAGTGAAGCATTTTGGTGCTGGGTTAATTGCAATGGCGGTGCTTGTAGCGATTGCGGTTGTTGTTATTGGCATTGTCAAGTCTGACGGAGTAACCGCACAGTTTCAGGACACTCTTACAGCGTTTTTTACGAGCATTCGTAACGCTGCGGGATTCTAGGTGGATCTTGACTGGAGTTGTGGGAAATTGGTATGGCTGGCACGTATAGCAGGTAAGAGATTCTTTTCTGCTGTGCGTGCTGGAAGAGAGGAAACGGTGAATGGCAAAAGAGTTTGATTTTACGCCGACGGAAGAACAGTTCGGTGTGTTTTGGAAGTATCTCGTGCAGCCCGAAGTAACCGGGGTTAATTATAGTAATGGGATGCTTTGGATTACAGATCTTAGCAAGGGTAGGTATTTGGTGCAGGATGTGGTTACAGATAAGTTCTTAACCCAGTTTGCAAATACGATTGCCAATAGTGCAAATAAGCATTTTTCAAGTGCTGATCCGGTGCTGGAAGCAGATACTCGGGATTTAAGGATTAGTATATTGCATCCGTCCATTGCACGCACGGGGATGGCAATATCATTGCGTAAGAGCCCGCCGGTGCTGCGGCATACAGAAGAGTCTTTGATTGCGTCCGGGTTTTGTTCCAGAGAAGTGTTGAATTTGCTAATAAATTGTGTAAAAGCAAAGCTGGTGATTGTGTTTGGCGGAGAGCCGGAAGCTGGTAAGACAGAGCTTGCCAAGTTTATGATGCAATATATTGATCCGGCGGATCGAGTGATTACGATTGAGGATTCGCTTGAACTGCATTATGGTGAGATTAATTCGGGACACGATTGTTTGGAATTGCAGATCAGGGATGGATTTGATTATAAGACAGCTATAAAGACGAGTCTGCGGCAAGATCCGCGGTGGTTGATGTTGTCGGAAGCAAGGTCATCAGAGGTTGTGTCGTTGTTGGAAAGCTGGAGCACGGGTATTGCAGGGTTTACAACAATTCATTTGGATGATGTTAGGAAGCTGCCGGATCGTGTTCAGAACATGATGGAAGATAAGAAGGATGTGGAACGTCTGGAAAACCGGATTTATTCGGACGTGAATGTAGGCGTGCTGATCCGGATGCGGACAGAGGCAGATGGAAGTATCAGACGGTATTTAGACCAGCTCTGTTTTTATACCAGGGAAAATGGTGAAAACCATATGAATCTGGTTGTAGAGGATGGCAGGATGGCTGACGGATCGAAAGAATTTCCGGCTGATATTATGAAGAGGATGCGTGAGGCGGGAATTATTGATCCTTACCGATGTACAAAGGGAATATAACCGGGAGGAGGTTTGTTTTGAAAAGGACAGGGAAAAGAAAAAGCAGGGAAGAATGGAAGTTGGGAAGTATCTGGAATCCTATGAATTTGCAGAAAGAAGTACACAGGTATGGGTATAATTTTGAATGGAAGGCGTATCTGCTTACCATATTTTTTGTATTCCTTCTGATCGGTGCGGTAGGAATGTTCTTTAAACTTGAGGTTGCGTATATTGTGGCGGTTGGAGTGGTTGCGCTTTTTATGCTGCCGGTTCTGATCATTGACATGTATCGTCGTATGTATGAGCAGAAACGATTTGCGGATGTTACAGATTATATGGAGCAGATCTTATTTTCTTTCCGGAAGGAACGGAAAGTTTTACCAGCGTTGAGGGAGTGTGAAGCAGCGCTTCCGGACGGACAGATGAGAGCAGCGATCCGGGAGGCAGTGACATATGTTGAGGCTGGAACTGCTACAACCGAAGGGGGAGTATATACGGAAGCTCTGGCACTTATTGAAAAGAGGTATCCGTGTAAAAAGATACATACAGTGCATGAATTGCTGGTCAGTGCGGAAGAACGTGGTGGGGATGTGGGTACATCCATTGATCTGATGGTTGAAGATATTGAAGTCTGGAAGCGGCAGGTATATGAACTGCAGAAAGATAAAAAAGTAGGGCATACAGATTGTATATTTTCGATTGTTGGAGCGGCGTTGACGAGTGGACTTGCTGTTTATCTTATGGATCAGGTTAAAAATACAATGGGATCGGATACTGTGGCTAGTATATTTACGCTTTTGCCGGTGCAGCTTACCTCGTTTGTGTTGATCCTGATTTGTCTGTTTACGTTTGCGGGCAGTAGCCGGAAACTTGTACAGGACTGGATGGATGGTAAGAAGAAAAAGGATGTGCTGCATGCGTATGAATATTTAATGCATTATGATGCTGGAAAAGAAGGGAGAAAAAGCATATTGCTTTCGCTTCCTTTTTTAGTTATAGCAATCGTTTGTATTGCGTTTGATCTGCCCGTAGCTGCAGTTATATTTGTGGTGTTGACAGTGTTTATGCTGTTTCAGCATAAGGTTAATTGTAGTGTTTACCGGTCAGATGTTAAGAATGCGTTGTATGAGGCGTTGCCGGAGTGGATGTTTGATATGGCATTGTTGCTGCAGTATAACAATGTACAGGTGTCACTTGCAGAGTCGGTATCTCATGCAGAGCCGATCCTGCAGCCGGAACTTACGGCGTTGGTGGAACGTATCCGCAAAGATCCGGATGAGATTCAATCCTATTTGCAGTTCTTTGCAGGTGTGGATATTCCGGAGATTGCAACCTGTATGAAGATGCTTTATTCCATGTCGAATGATGGAACAGGAAATATGCAGGTGCAGATCTCGAACCTGGTAGCACATGTAAATAAGTTACGGGAAAAGGAACTGGAACTGAAAAATGAAAAAATAGTATTCCAGGCGCGGATCATGGTCATGTATCCAGTAGCTGCTACTACGGTAAAGCTGCTTATAGATATGGCATCTGGTACAGTGTTGTTATTCCAGCTTTTCGGGACGATGATATAGGAGGAATGGCATGAAAGTAGTGGTTGAAGTATATACAATACTCTGGATACTGCTTCTGACGATGAGTACGGGGTTATCTGTCACAATGGCGGAGGAGCGTGCGGCACAGGCAAAGCGGGTGAAGGCAGAGGTTGTTGCGGAAATTGAGAATAGCAATTTTAACCCGGTTGTCATTGACGCGTGTAAATCCAGTGCAAGGGCATCCGGATTTGACCTGTCGGTGACGCCGTGTACATACGATCAGGCGCACGATGTGACATCTGCGGAGGTGGCATTGACTTATACATATAAGATTCCGTTGCTTGGAATTGAACAGACAAGGACAACGGAAGGGATTGCAAGATAGGAGGCACATATGGAAGAGGTAGTAAACGAACTTGGGCTGGGAATTTTAATCATGGCAATATCCGGTGGCTTTGTGGGGTTGTTTGTCTGGGTTTTGAATCAGATGTCGGCATGGTAGAAGTAGGAGGCGCGTATGGAAGACATAGTAAAAAAGCTGGAGTTGCCACTGCTTTATATGGGGACAGGTTTTGCTTTGCTGGTGCTTGTGTTTTTGTTTTTGAAGGGTGATGGAGTTCTTGGCAGAATTGTACTTGCCTATATGAATGGTCTGACAGGATAGGAGGAAACATGGATTTTTTGGTGAAGCATTTTGGAATGGCGGTATTATATGCAGCATGTGCAGTTGTGGTTTTGGCACTTGTATTTTTGCCGGGGCAGAGTGGTTTGTTAAATCGTGTGGGAAGTACCATGAGTGGATGGAGGGCAACAGATACATCCAGATATGTGGCGTATGCTTCGGAAAGTCAGAAAGGGTATCCTGTAGTGGAGTATTCCAGAGCGGATGCCCTTGCACCGGGAACGTATTCCATTTCGGATTTAATTACAGCAAAGGATCATAACGGAAATGATGCGCGGTTGGCAGTGCTTCAAATGACATTACCGGGAGGCAGTGAAGTTGCTGTTGATAGGAGTGCGACAGAGATTACATTTTCGGTAAGGGGCGTGTATACGTTGCAGGTTGAGGCGAGAGATAGTAGCCAGCGTATCGTGATAAAGGATATAGTGATCCCGGTAAATTAGGAGGCGTGGATGAAAAATATAGCGGCTATGTTTGGAGTGTTTTTTCTGGGAATTCTGGTTGTGGCTTGTGTGATGACGAGTGCGGGACGGAGTAACCGGGAAATGGAGTTAGACGATAATTTACCGTCTGTGGTAGAAGAGACGCTGGCGGAAGTGATGGAGGGAAAATCTTATGATATCACCAGTGAAAATGAGATGATTGCCGATATGGTGGAGGATCTGTCCGGAAAATTGGACAGTGATTGTGATATAACAGTTAATATAGAAAATATAGATAAAGAAAAAGGATTGATGTCTGTAAATGTAGTTGCGGAGTATCATCATCCGAATGGAAAAGAGGGGAAAGTCACTTGTGAACGTACAGTGGTTTTTAATAAAGTGCAGGATGTATCGTCAAAACTGTGCCGGGTAACTTTTTTTGTTGATGGGAGAACGTATAAATCTTGTAAGATCTTGCAGGGTGATCTGGTTTCGGTGCCGGTGGAGCCGGTTGCAGATGGAAAGGTCTTTGTGGAGTGGACAGATGAAAATGGTAATTCAGTGAATTTTACTGATCCGGTAGAACAGGATCAGAGTTATTATGCAAAATTTAGTTGAAAGTTTTTCAACATGAGATTATACTTGTAGATAGAAAATACTGCGATTGTAGAGCGCATCAGATATGAGGAGGAACGTTTATGAAGAGAAAAATGTTAGTAACAGTATTGACAGTGATTGTGATTACTGCGGCACCTGCTTTATCTGCACATGCAGAGGAGACAGAAACAGCGGAGACGACAGAAATGATGGAAACAATCTCCGAGGAGAACACTTCTTTTTATGCTTCCGAGATCACACAGAATGGCTGGCAGGAAGTTGACGGTAAGAAATACTGGTATGAGAACGGTGTAAAGCAGGGAACAGAAGGACGCGGTAAGGAAATCTACGATCCGGCGTCTGATGCATGGTACTGGCTGGACGCCGTACAGGATGGCGCAATGGCAGTCAGCAAGGATGTTTACCAGGAATCCTGGGCGGGAGAATACGGTGATACGGTCGGCGCAGACGGAGAAAAGTATGGCAAGTGGGTGCGTTATGATGAAAACGGACACATGGTAAAAGGATGGCAGACCACAAATGCGGGTACATATTACTTTGATCCAACGACCGGAGCCATGGCAAAAGGAATTACGACGATTGATGGTGTGCCGAGAACGTTTAATCAGAAAAATGGTATTTTGGTTGAAAATGGATGGTATACAATCGTGACGCCTATTTCCAATTCTAGTTCAGATTGGCGTTCATACTGGTCAGAAAATGGTGTGCGTCAGGGCACAGAAGGGCGTGGCAAGGAGATTTATGATCCGGAAAACAATGCATGGTTTTGGCTGGATGCCGTACAGGATGGCGCAAACGCAGTCAGCAAGGATGTTTACCAGGAGTCTTATGCAGGACAGTTCGCTGACCGTGAAGATGGTACGGGTAAGTGGGTGCGCTACGACGAAACCGGACGTATGGTAAAAGGCTGGGACTACAGCCAGAGATTTGATGGTAAGGTATATTACTTTGATCCGACAACCGGTGCCATGGCAAAAGGGACGGCAGTGATTGATGGCGTTACCTATGAATTTGACCGTGAAACAGGAGTTCTTCTTGATGCAGAAGACATCATAAATGAAGTGGATGAAGAGGGATATTACAGTTATCTTTATGATACAAAAAGAGGAGCATATTGCGGAACATCATGGAATTTTTCTGGAGGAATTTCTGGAGCAGCGCTTTTGCAGGATAATGAGGTAAATCATCTGTATGATGGACATTCCTTACTTACTCCTAATTGGGATGGAAGCGCTGGGTATACGGTAGTACAGTATCATGAAAATGGCAATTATTATTCATATCAGACTCCGGCGGGAACTGTAAGACTTAAGTATGATGCAGAAGCCACAAGATGTGAACTTAAAGAAGTAGCAGAAATAGAAGA
>ERZ827528.1583-NODE-1583-length-23190-cov-9.911303_pt1 | contig 23190 bp, 18 predicted proteins | sample MGYA00519768_ERZ827528 | MGnify/ENA primary metagenome ERZ827528 (study PRJEB31778, sample SAMEA3449343) | human gut metagenome | biome: human gut; feature: human-associated habitat; material: faeces | place: United Kingdom | collected 2010/2012 ...
AAAGGGCGTGGGAATATATGTTTTGTGCAACTTTTATTTTTCAAACACGCTCTAGAGCGTGTTTGAAAAATGCTTTCTGCAAGATGTGCATCACAATTTGCGGGAATGATTTTTCAAACACGCTCTAGTTATAACTATAACATACCCCTGTTTTCTTTCCTACTAAATATTTCTAAAGATTTTTAAATATTTAAGTAAAAACGCAGAATACCTAATATTAAAATATGAACCGGATAAAAAAGATAATTTATCCATTTATTTTGCCTTCCTCTTTCACCGTTATATGTTACTGTCATAGCAAATCCCAAGCAAGAATATAACTCTTTAATAATCGAAAGATAGCCCAATCCCGCTCCAAGTATTGGTTTATCATAAAAAATATAAAAAATGTATGCAACAATAATCGCATGATAATCATAATCCAGACTGAGCGCCATCGCTACTGCACACGAAATCCCTACAACAACGATTGAGATACTATACCACAAAACTTTATTGCTAATCTTTGCTTTTACAGCATCAATAATCCAAATTGTAATAAGACATAATGCTAAAGTAAACATGATGTTATTCCAATATGGATCAAAGAATACTTTTGATGTAAACATGTCAAACGGAACTTCAGATATCACACCAAATAGCAAAAGCGTTATAAGATACTTCTTCCTGTTACTGGTCTTAAAAAATCCTTCTACAATAAAAAACACAAAAATGGGAAATGCAATCCTGCCCAGAATTGAAAAAAGATTAGATAAATGTAATAAAAATCCCTTCCCATTTAGAAAAGGGGTTATCAACGCATTGTTTACATGATCTATCAGCATGGATACAAATGCTATATATTTTAACTGTGCCCCATTAAAAATCTGAAGTTTTTTTAATTTATCATTTTCAAATCGTTTCCTTACTTCCATGATTCCTCCTATCCTCATCTTATGGACAACTATAAAGGTACTCGTGAGTATTAGTAAAAAACAGAAATACACTTTGTTTTCGTACTATTTCTCTCTTCTTGATAGTAAACAAACAGCTTCTACATGGCCGGTGGAAGGAAACATATCTACTGGCTGAATCTCTTTTATACGGTATCCATTCCCTGTAAGATGTTTTAAATCACGAGCAAGCGTTTCCGGATTGCAGGAAATATAAACGATCTTCTTTGGCTTTAAGCGAAGCAGGGAATCTAAGAACTTCTTATCGCTTCCGGAACGTGGGGGATCCATGAATACAACATCAGCTTTTTCCTTGTGTGATGCCATTTTTACCATGAAATCTCCTGCATCTTCTTTATAAAAACGAATATTTTTTACTTTGTTCTGCTTTGCATTGAAGACAGCATCGCGGACCGCATCTCCATTTAATTCTACAGAAATGACTTCTCCTGCGTTATCACTTGCGACCATTCCAATTGTGCCAATTCCACTGTACGCATCAATAACTCTTTCTTTTCCGGTAAGTCCTGCAAATTCAATCGCCTTATTATAAAGAACTTCGGTCTGAATTGGATTTACCTGATAAAATGACTTCGGAGAAATGCGGAATGTCTTGCCGCAAAGCACATCCTCAATATAGCCTTTTCCATAAAGAATCTGCTGCTTATCCCCAAGAACCATGCTAGTATTTCTGTTATTTACATTTGCAATAATTGTTGTGATTTCCGGATGTTCTTTTCGAAGTGCTTTTACAAAATTATTTTTGGATGGAAATACTGGAGATGCTGTAACTAATACAACCATAATCTGACCAGTATGATAACCGGTACGAACTAAAATGTGGCGCAAAAATCCATAGCCAGTATCTTCATTATATGGACGCATCTTAAAAGACTTCATAAGGGAAGTTACTGTATTCATGATTTCATCCGCTTTCTGATTCTCAATCAGACAGGAATCGACACGAATAACACGATGGCTACGGTTCTCATAAATCCCTGTAAAGCAGTTGCCATGGCGGTCTCCTGCTACAACTCCATGTACTTTATTACGGTAATGCCACGGATCTTTCATTCCAATAATCGGCTTTACCTTTCCAAAACTTTTTAAAAGCTTATTTGTATCTTTCTGTTTCTTCTTTAACTGTTCTTCATATGGCAGGTCAATATACTGGCAGCCACCACATTTTTTTTCATAAGGGCACTTTTTACTCATTATTATACCTCCAACAAAAAAAGCTCGGAGAGCTTACACCCTCCGAGCGTTCGTTCAAGAAATTAAATATTGGAAAACTACAATTATTTAACTGTAACTTTTGCTCCAACTTCTTCTAACTGTTTCTTGATGTCTTCAGCTTCTTCTTTAGAAACTGCTTCTTTGATTGCCTTAGGAGCACCATCAACTACAGCCTTAGCTTCTTTTAATCCTAAACCTGTGATTTCACGAACAACTTTGATAACTTTAACTTTCTGTCCGCCAACTTCTGTTAACTCAACATCGAATTCAGTCTTTTCTTCTGCTGCTTCTCCAGCACCTGCTCCTGCTGCAACTACAACACCTGCTGCTGCGGATACACCAAATTCTTCTTCACAAGCTTTTACTAAATCATTTAATTCTAATACGGATAAACCTTTAATAACTTCAATAATTTCCTGAGTTGTCATCTTATTTCCCTCCATAAATCTTATATTATAATATTAATTATTCAGCTGCTGCTTCGGATTCTGCAGCTCCACCATCTTTCTGCTCTGCGATCTGTTTGATTACGCGGGCAAAGTTTGTAATTGGGGACTGAATGCTTCCCATGAATTTTGCGATAAGTTCGTCTCTTGATGGGATAGTTGCGATTGTTGCAATACCTGCTGCATCGTAGTAAGTACCTTCTACAACACCGCTCTTTAACTCACAGCATTTTGCTTTCTTAATAAAGTTAGCAACGATTCTTGCTGGAGCTGTTGCATCATCTTTGGAAATTGCAAATGCGTTTGTTCCTTCCAAATCTTTTACAACGCCTTCGAATTCTGTACCTTCTACAGCACGTTTTACCATAGTGTTCTTATAAACTTTATAAACAACACCTGCTTCACGACACTGTTTACGAAGTTCTGTTACATCAGCTACGGAAATTCCACGGTAATCTACAACTACCATAGATTTAGCTCCGTCAAGCTGAGCCTTAATCTCGTCAACAATAGGCTGTTTTAATTCTACTTTAGCCATCTTCCTGGTGCACCTCCTTAAATATTTGTGTGTACCGCCGTCAGTTCATCTTTCGATGAAATAAAAAAACTCTCTGTCCAAAGACAAAGAGCAGAAATATTCTAAGAATAAAATTATCTGAATATAACTTCCTCGGCAGGTGTTCTCACTTTATGCCTTACGGCGCCTGCTGTCTTCGGCGTTCATACTTTGGTATGATATCATGGGTATGAAGAGATGTCAAGTGTTTTTTTAAACACGCTCTAGGCCGTTGCAAAAATGCACTGACCATGGTTATGCTATCACCTGCTATCATGGGAGGGATTTGGAGATTGCTGTTTTGGACTATGATTAAATTCAATTCATCTAAAAATCATCCAAAGACAGCTCCCGAATTAAATAGTAAATTAATAGTTATTTCCGAAGAAATATTCATATGGATTTATATATCCATTGCCATTGTCATTTCCAAAATTTCCATTGCCATAACCATAGTCTCCGGAATTTCCATTGCTATTACCAGAGTTGCCATTGCTGTTTCCATTATTATTTCCATTATTGGAGTTATTATTGGAATCATTGCTGGAATCGCTGGAGTTATCTGTTGTTACATCACTGAAATCACTCTTTTTACCAAGAGTTACTGTAACGGTCTTTTCCTCGTATGTTCCGCTCTGATTTGCTCTCTTAAATGTGATTTTTACTTTTGTATTAGCTTTTTTCAGTGCCAGTTTTTCTTTTAAGCCGGACATTGTAGATACGTTGTTACCCTCAAACTTGGTAATGACATCGCCTGCAGAGATTCCTGCTTTTTCTGCTGGTGATCCGCTGACTACCTGTGATACATAGATTCCGCTAGGGATTCCAAGTGCGCTGGAATAAGATTCATTAATGTCACGGCCTACGACTCCAAGGAATGCAGCATCTTTTGTGCTTACGCTGTTGGCATTCATTAAATCTGTTAAGATAGTTTTAGCTGTAGTGATAGGAATCGCATATCCCATACCTTCTACGGATGTATCTTCTAACTTCGCATTGTTGATACCTACAACCTGACCATCCATATTAATAAGTACACCACCACTGTTACCAGGGTTGATTGCGGCATCTGTCTGAAGAAGATTCATTGTTCCATCTGTTAAAGATACTTCTCTGTTCTTTGCACTGACTACACCTGTTGTAACGGACTGTCCATATCCCAATGCATTACCGATTGCTACTACTTCTTCTCCTACTTTTAAATCATCAGAACTTCCAAGTGTTGCAACTTTAATCTTTGATGCTGTAGAGTCTTTGATATCCTTTATCTTTACAGAAATAACTGCAAGGTCTGCACTGGAATCTGTTCCTACAACTGTAGCTTTTGCTGTTGTATCATCTACAAATCCTACGGTGAGGGAAGTGGCATCGGATACTACATGATTATTTGTTGCGATCATAAGATTATCTTTTGTCTTTGCAACGATAAATCCTGAACCTGCTCCTTCTGATTCCTGTGTACCAAAGCCATAATAATTGGAAGACTGAATTGTGCTTGTAATAGATACAACAGATGGCATCACTTCATTAACTACACTTGCTACATTACTGCTGGAGCTGCTTGAGCCGCTTGATGATGTCTCGCTCTTTGCACTTGTTGTTCCCGATGTTGTTTCAATTCGATCTGCTGTAGAAGGATATAATTTATCTTTTGCTACGGACACTCCTACAAAGCAGGCTCCCGCTACAAGACCAAATACTGCTGCAGATGCAACTAACTTGGCGGCTTTCTTACCCATTCCGTTCTTATTATTTTTACTGCCATTCTTTCTCTGTCTGCGTCTCTTATCAGGTTCCGGCGGGATATTCCCATAATAATTTTCATTATTATAAGTACTCTCATCTCTCCATCCGTGGCTGCTATAAGAATTATTATAAGTATCGTTGCAATTATTTCCATTGTCATACTGATAGGAACTGCCACCTGTACCTTGTTCTCTGTAAGAATATCTATGACTCTCTGTATTCTCCTGTGTTACCGATTCCTCAATCGGTGTTACATCTATAGCTACTTGCTGACTATTGTTTTCCTGGTTATTTATCCTGTTGTTCTCTAAATTCTCATTATGGAATCCATTTTCAAATTCGTTCATAATGTTATCCCCTTTCCTAAGTTTGTAACCTTATCTTAGCAACGATGTGTGATAAATTTGTGTTGTATTTATGGCAAATTTATGGATTTCTACTGATTTTGCAGCTTTTTCACACTTTTTTCGTAAAAGCAGGAAAAGAAATAACCTTGTGGAATGCCCTATTCTATTGTATAATAAGTTAGAAAATTATCCCAGTAAGAGGTATATTACGCCCTTTTTTCCATATATATATCCCTTTTGGGTGATGGAGGTACACTTTTATGATTAAAGAGAATCAAAAATATCTTAACCGGTTCCACGTCGTTCTTGATGCACTGGTTATTTATTGTTCCTTTTGTCTTAGTTACTATATTCGATATATATGCCCTCTTTTTAAAGACATTTTTCCTCGTTTTGGTTACTGGCGGCAGTTGTGGCAATATCAGGGTATACTTCTTGTTCTGATTCCTGTATACCTTATTTTATATGCAAAGTTTAATTTATATAAACCAAAAAGATTTCAAAATAGGACTTCAGAGTATGCGAATCTCATTAAGGCGAATTCCATTGGAATGGTTTTCTTCTTTATATATATAATCTTTATGAAGATTCCCCATGTTTCACGAAGTCTTCAGTTAATGTTCTATGTTCTTTCCATGCTTCTTACCATTGCTGAAAGGGCGGCAATCCGTTATGCATTAGAAAGAACTCGCAGAAAGGGATTTAATCTTAAACATGTTGTTGTTATTGGTTTCAGTGCAGCAGCCGAAGCCTACATCGACCGTATTAAGTCAAACCCACAGTGGGGCTACACCATTCACGGTATTTTCGATGATAATCTCAAGGCTGACTTTTCTTACCGCAATACTTTTTGCATTGGTAAGTTAAAGGATGTAGAAAAGTTTCTTCAGAACACTTCTATGGATGAGGTGGCAATCGCACTCAGCCTGAAAGAGTATTATAAACTGGGAGATATGGTTGCTATCTGCGAAAAGTCTGGTGTGCATACAAAGTTTGTTCCAGATTATTATAAATTTATTTCTACTAACCCAGTTACTGAGGATTTGAACGGACTTCCGGTTATCAACATCCGTAATGTTCCGCTTACAAATACTGTAAACAAATGTATCAAACGTCTTGTGGACATTATTGGTTCTATCGTTTGTATCATTCTCTTTTCACCGATTATGGCTGTTGTTGCTGTTCTCGTTAAAAAGAGTTCCCCAGGACCAATTATTTTCTGTCAGGAACGAGTCGGTCTTCATAATAAACCTTTTAAAATGTACAAGTTCCGATCGATGGGAGTACAGTCTGCCTCTAAGGAACAAAAGGCCTGGACAGTACACAACGATCCCCGGGTCACTCCCGTGGGAAGAATTATCCGTAAGACCAGTCTTGACGAACTGCCACAGTTATTTAATGTATTAAAGGGTGATATGAGTCTCATTGGTCCACGGCCAGAACGACCTCTTTTCGTTGAGAAATTTAAAGAGGAGATTCCTCGTTATATGATAAAGCATCAGGTACGTCCCGGTATGACAGGATGGGCACAAGTTTGCGGCTTCCGTGGAGACACATCCATTGAGGGACGAATTGAACATGACATTTTTTATATTGAAAACTGGACATTATCTTTTGATATTAAGATTCTATTTCTTACTGTATTTAAAGGATTTGTCAATAAAAATGCTTACTAACACAGATTTTTTAACTAATGAATGTACTCTCCGAAACATTCCATAAACCTATTAAATTTCCAGAAGTACCTATGACAGAATGGAGGCATATTTTATGAAATATGGTTCAATATATAGTAAAGATAACATTGAAAACAAATATAACTATTCCAGCACAGGCGGCAGACGAAGTTCTCAGAATAATTTCAAAACTTCTCACGACCATCATACACATTCCACATTGAATACTGATGGCCTGCTTCGAAGTTCTTCCGGTACAGGATATCATTCCTCTGGTTCTTCTATAAAAAATTCTGGCAAACCATCAACAAAGAAGTCCTCTTCCCAGAATAAGCCTGATACAAAGTCTCAAAAGCGGCAGACTTCTGGCGGACGAGCTTTAACTTATCATGAACGTAAAAAAAAGAAAAAATGGGGATGTTTTCCTTTCCTTCTTTTAATCATTCTTTTAATTGCCGGGGCGGTTTTTGCATTCCGTTTCTCATTAAAAGGTGCCTTTTCCAAAATAGAAAAATATCCTTTAGATAAAACAAGTGTAACTGTAAATGATACGGATGCTAATATAAAAGATTATCAAAATATTGCTCTTTTTGGCGTTGATAGTCAGGATAATAAAATTAAAGATAAAGGTTCCCGTACTGACTGTATCATCATTGCCAGCATCAATAAATCAACCAAAAAGGTAAAATTGATGTCTATTTACCGTGATACCTATGTAAGTATTGATGGCGAATACGATAAGATTAATGCAGCATATTCTTATGGCGGGCCAGAACTTGCTCTTCGCACAATTAACCGTAACCTGGATTTAAATATCACAGATTTCGCCACGGTTAACTTTAAAGCCTTAGCCGATGCTGTTGATGTGCTTGGAGGTATTCCATTGACCATTAATTCTGAAAAAGAATTACAGAATTTAAATGATTATATTGGTAATATGAATCATATTAACGGTGGAAATTCTCCGAAGTTTGAAAAAACCGGAACTTATACCTTCGATGGTAATCAGGCTGTTGCCTACTCTCGTATCCGCTACATGGAAGGCGGAGATCACGCAAGAGCTAACCATCAGCGACTTGTTCTTGAAGGTATTATGAATACAGCTAAAAAACAGCCGCTAAAACTTGGAAAGTTAATCAGTACTGTTCTTCCACAGTGTAAAACGAGCCTCTCTAATGACGCTCTCACAAAGCTGACTCTTTCCATGGCACGTTGTAAGATAGAAGATTCGCAGGCTTATCCTTTTAAATCTGAAGATGAACGATATAACGGCATCTATTACGGTTTTCCAATTACAGCCCAGACAAATGTAAAAAAAGCACACGAATATCTCTTTGGTACGAAAGATTATAAACCAACAGAAGAGCTTCAGAAGATCAGTGCGAAGATTAAGGTTGTAACGGATTATATTGGGATTACGGAATAGCGCCATATAATACCCTATATCTGTGACCTCGGAGCAAGGTTTGGATGCAAGCGCATAAGCGAGCATTCAAACCGCCGCGACTAAAGTCACAGATATAGGATATCTTCTCTTTGGTGTTTCGTCTATTTGCCTACGGCAAATCACTATTCTTCGTAATAATTAAACTTCGGTGTTGCCTGTATCTGACAGGATGCTTTCATTGTTCTTCTATTTTTATGAAGTTGTACGTTAATAAGAAGCATTTCACCGTTTTCTACCATTTCCTGAATATCATCTTCTGTTAATTCTTCGTAATCCTCTGTTATCATATCTGCATATTTGAGTTCAAGATATACATCACACATATTTCCTAATGATTTGTGATATTCGATTTCATCTGGGTCAAGCTCATTTTCACTTTCTGCTGGTGCATATCCGTAGGACATAATAATCGGAATTCCCAGTTCTTTTGCAAGTTTACGGATTCCATCCATGAGCGGTTTCATATCCTCAGAATCTTCTACTGAGAGTATATTTTCAATATTATCAATAAATACCACTGGCTTATGTGCTCCCTCTGTTACGATGGAACGAATAAGTTCTGCTAATATATCTCCTGCGGAGGCATCTTCCATATTTTCTACATATTCAGACACTGCTTCCTGATCAAGTACAAAAAGATGTTCACTGATCCGTCCTCTGTACCAATTCAATTCATCTTTTAAAGAACGAATATCTGCGCCTTTTTCTCCTGTCATAATTGCCATAGAGGATACTGCTTTTTCTTCATCTTTTTTATTCATTTCATAGCTGAGACGAGAGATAGTATCTACCATAAGGTCATAGCGGGTAAGCTCTGTTGAAATATAAAGTACATCTACACCGCTTTCTGCTGCCCGGTCGGCTATCTGCTGCATAAATCCGTTCTTTAAATACTGAGGTGTAGCATCTACAAAGTAACTTCCTTTATGAAGGCCATAGCGGAGCATTGCATCTAAACGTTTGAATCCTGTGCTTAACTTTCTGTTTTCCTGTGTATCTACAATATACTCTTCAAATTTATCCATAAAGCTTGCAGAGTTTTTGAGAACAAATGGATTGCGGACACTTACCTGGAATTCTTTTTCTTCGACATTCTTTCCTGTTAGAACTACTGCGCTAAATTCTCTTTCTTCTTTTTCTGGAGCTGTTTTTTCCTTACGTTTTACAATATTCTTGTGTTTTCTGGAATGTGATGTTCTCTCACTGTGTGCAGGCTTCTTCGTCTGTGAAGATGTCCTCTCTGCCTTTTCCGGTCTTGTTTTTTCTACCTGAATTGTGTCTTCTGATTCAGAAATGTATTCTGCTTCCTTGTATTCTGCTTCTTTCTCTGTTTTCTTAGAAACTCCCTTATTTGCTATCTCTTTTTCCTCTGTCTCAGAGCACTCACTATTTGCTGTCTCTTTCTCTTCTGTCTCAGAGTATTCTCTATTTGCTATCTCTTTTTCCTCTGTCTCAGAGCACTCCCTATTTGCTGTCTCTTTCTCTTCTGTCTCAGAGTACTCTCTATTTGCTGCCTCTTCTTCTGTCTCAGAGAACTCCTTATTTGCTGCTTCTTCCTGAGCTGCCTCTGAGGTCTCTCCCTCTTCTTCCTCAGAGTTTTCCTCTTCACTGCTTATTTCTTCCTCAGAAGCTTCTTTTAAAATACTTTCTGGCTGTTCTGATACATCTTCGGCACCTTCCGTCTTATCAGATTCGTCCTCCGTTTTTTCTACAGAGTTTTCTTCTAAATTCTCCTCAGAAACTGCCTCTTTTTCTGTTTCTTCAGATTTGTCCTGACTGCTTTCTTCTAAAGTTTCTTCATTTGCAGGTTCTTCTAAATCTTCCTCAATAAAGTCTTCATCCATAGCAAGTTCTAATTCTCGCTCGAGGTCATCTTCATCTAAATCTTCTAAATCTTCAAGAGCATCTTCTTCTGTATCTAACGCGGATACCGCTGCCTTTTTCTTCTTGCCATTTTCCTGTTCTTCAAGCCATGCATCAAGTGCTACTTCTGAACCAGCAAGTTCCAGTAAGAGCATTCTTTTTGCACGCTCATAGACTTCACCCTCCAGGCCAAGAGATGCCAGATTATCCAAAGCTTCATCTATCTCTGCCTGTGTGTGGTCTCCAAGAACTAATTCGCCCGGATCAACATATTCAAATTCTTCCGCTTCTTTTTCTGAAACTTCAGAATACTCAGGCTGTTCTTGTACTTCTTCTGCTGTCGGCGCAGGGGTTATCTCAGAACTTTCTTCTGTTGCTGTCTGTTCCCCGGCTGTTGATGCACTCTCTTCCATCGGCTGTTCTGTTGCTTCTTCCACTTTCGGAATTTCTTCTGATTTCTTCTCTTCCTCTGCTTTCCCGGCTTTCTGTGCCGCTTTTAACTGCTCTGCTGCCAATGCTTCTTCTGCTGCCTTAAGCTGTGCCTTTAATTCTTCAATGGAAGGACTTTGACTTTCTTCGGACTCCTCTTCTAAATCTAATTCATCAAAGTTTAAATCATCCTCGCTCAGTTCTTCCTCTGTCTCCGATATTGGTTCAGCCTTCTTCTGTACTGCGTTTTCTTGTGCCTCTTTTGCAAGTTCTACTGCTGACTTTGTTTCTCTGGCTTCCTGTGGCTCTGGCTTAGCTGCCTGCTGTGCTGCCCTGGCAAGTTCTACCGCTGACATTGGCTGGCTCTGTGATTCTGACTGTGAACTTTCCACTGCTGGTTCCCTCGTTCCTGCCATTCCACTTCCAACAGCACTGCCTGCACTTTCGCCTTCAAATGCCATCGGTGCCGTTTCAGCTGTAGTACCTGTTTCCGTCTGCGCCAAAGTTTCTTGTTTTTCTTCTGAGTCAGAAGACGTATTTCTGGAAATAACTTCTCCGATCAAAGATTCCATATCTTCCTGCGTCACAGCTCCGCCAGTCTGACTCATTAGATTTTTCAAGTTTTCGAAAATCGTCTCGTTAATTAATCCTAAGTCTGCATTAGCATCTTCAGCCAGAATCATCTCTGCATTTTCCTGTACTACTTCCTGACTAATCATACGAAGCATATCATCTGAAAATGTCGGCATTCCCTGTGATTGGCTGGTTTGCTGTGCTGTTGTTCCATCTCCCTGTCCGGCAGACTCCTGACTATTCTGCTCTCCTGCTGTCTGATCTGGTGCGATTCCAGACTGTTCCAGAATCTCATCTGGTAACTCATCACTGATATCTTCTGGAGCCACTCCCGCTTCAATCTGTTTTTCCCGATAAAGTTCTTTCTCTATCTCTAATTTTTCCTCTGGTGATAAATCTTCATAATCTTCAAAAGAAACGAGTTCATCACTGTTCTTTTCCATATAATTTAAAATTTCCTGCTGATGAAGTGCAAATTCCATCGGATCTTTTCCGCGCTTTCTTGCCTCTTCCATAAGACGTTCTGCTCTCTTTTCTGCCTCAAGCTTCATCTGATCCTCTTCTTTGGCCTTCGCGATTGCTTCTGCGGCTAACTGAGAAGCTGATTTGGTTTCTGGCATCTTCATCTCTTTAGGTTCATATTCCTCTTTCTGATGTGCTTCCTCATCCTTATCCACAGCTGACTGTGCAAGTTCCCAGGCTGAAACTGGCCTTCTTCTCTGCTCTTCTAATGCTCTCTCTTCTGCCTTGTTGGCCTCATCTTCTGCAAGCATTTCCGTCGCTGTCTTTTCCCTTCCATATCGAATCTGAGAACGGTCAAATGGATATTCTACCTTAGGATCATTTAATCCCATCATCTGCATAAAATTATTATAGATCAAATCATTAAGATTCGCCGCTTCCTGATGATTTACATCGTCTTGTCCAAACATATCGTAAGAACTGCCATTACCATAATCTTCGGACGCACCACTGTCTGTGGATGCCATATTTCCATATCCATCTGCAGTTTCTGACTGTTGCTGAATATTCGCATTTTCATTCTCCATTACCTGTGCAAAAGGATTCTCCTCATGTGACTCACTCTGCATCTGTGAACTATTCTGCTGTGGAGTCATTTCCTGTTGTGACTGTGGGGCTGCTGTCTCTCTTCTTCTGCCACCATTTCTTAACCGTTCCTCTATCATATTCACTGCAGAAGCTGCCTGCTCGGAATCATCCATCTCCTCAAATGTCTTCGGTGGGAAAATATCTGGTGCCAGAGATTCTGCCAGCTTCTGAATCGTATCAGAAAGTTCCTGCTGTTCCTCTGGTTCTTCTGGTCTCCCGGTAATATTCAGCGCCATATCAATAATATCATTAATATCAAATGGTCTTTCTTCGCTTCCTTCTGTTGCAGTGTGCTGTGCTCTCACCACATCCAACAACGCTTTCATCATATCTTCCATTATAGATTAACCTCCGTTACATGTTCTGTCTGCCTGTTTAGCTTCTCATTTTCAATAAAGATATTCTAACACCTTTATGCAATTATTACAAACAAGTATTGCATTATTACACATTTTCCATCACTTTCTTTCAATTCATATAAATAATTGTCATATACATTGATTTTTTTAACTAATTCTGCGATACTAGATATAGAATATTATAGATACTTGATTGATTATTGCATGAAAGGAGTACATTTTGAAAACTTATATTGATTTACATATTCATTCTACTGCTTCTGATGGTACATTTTCCCCAACAGAAATTATAAATGATGCCCTAAAACTTGCTGGTGATAAAAATCCTGTTGTAATTGCTCTTACCGATCACGATACAGTTGCTGGCACAGAAGAATTTCAGAAAGCTGCTGCCAAACATAAAGAACGACTTACTGCCATCTCTGGTGTAGAGATTTCTACAGACTATCACGGAGTAGAAATTCATGTTCTTGGCTATAACATCGACACAAAAAATAAGGCTCTCTTAGAACGCCTTGCCGTTTGTCGTGAAAGCCGTGACGGACGTAATGCAAAAATTATTGAGAAACTTCAGGAACAGGGCTTTAAGATTTCCATGGACGAAATCAAACCAGATAAGCCAGGCGAAACAATCGCCCGCCCACATATCGCAAAGCTTCTTATGAAAAAGAAATATGTTTCTTCTGTTCAAGAAGCATTTGATAAATATCTTGCAGAGGGAAGATGCTGCTATGTGGAACGTATCATGCCTACTCCGCAGGAAGCAATCGAACTAATCAAAAACAGTGGCGGTGTCCCTGTTCTTGCACACCTTATGTTCTATAAAAAGTTAGATTCCGCCAAAAAAGAAACTCTGGTCCGCGAATTAAAAGAAGCCGGCCTTGTTGGAATTGAAGCTTACTATAACACTTACACTCCTGTTGAACAGGAATATGTTGCTGGTCTTGCCAAACAGTGGGGTCTTCTTAAAACAGGCGGAACAGACTTCCACGGTCAGAACAAACCACATATTTCCTTATTTAAAGGACAGGGAGAAATGGAAGTACCAGAAAGTATTCTCCCAGAATTTTTGGCTAGTTTAATTCGTTAAGAGACAGACGCCCCGGAAGAGAAACGCTATCCTATATTTGTGACTCTATCACTGCGGGTTGAATGTTCGCTTACTGGCTCCCATTCAATCCTTGCTCTAAGGCCACAAATATAGGATAGCGTTTCTCTTCCGGGGCTGTCTTTGGCTGTTTTTAGTTGAATTAAAATAGTGGTTGGAGAGATTCGGGGATGGAAACAAAGGGCTTTGGCTAGCTTTTGTTTGAATTAAATAGTAAATCCATCTCCTTGACTTCTGGTAGCAGGATTTGTTATATTAGTCAGATAGTAAATTATCAATGACCATTAATACTATGAGAGAGGAGATTTTTCATGAAAATAACAAATAAACTCTGTCTTTCTGTCGCTTCAGCCCTTTTATTCTTCGGGCTTTGCACTTATCCGGCAGTTTCTCTGAATGCAAGTCAGACAACGGTCAAAAGCCAGAGCACAACCAGTTCAACCGAAGCCGTCTCACTGAAAGCACCTTATTTTACTGTTACACCAGGATATAAAAGTGCACAAATCACATGGAAAGCCGTCACTGGAGCTAATAAATATAAACTCTTTTGTTCCGATGGACGTTCTGTTAAGTTTAAAAAAGCCGGAACTTATACATTTAATCAGTTAAATGAAGGCCAGACCTACACATTTACTGTAAAAGCATTCGCTCCTAACGCAAAAACGGTTTCCAGAAAGCTCTCTGCTACGATTCCCGTAACCATTTCACAGAATGTAACTGGATTATCTGTCTACGCAAGCAATAGCCGTCTCAACTTAAAATGGAACACACTTTATAACGCAAGCGGTTACAGTGTATATATAAAAAAAGGCAGCAGTTACACTCTTTTAGCAAACACCACCCGCTCCACTTATCAGACTTCCATTGCAAGCGGCGCTTCAAGTATTACTTTTATGGTAAAACCTTACACAACGATTAATGGAAAGAATTATACTTCTTCAACAGGAGCTACTGTAAGCTGTACCCCTAACACTTTACTTTCACCATTAAAAACAATAAGAACGATGACTTACTTCTGCAAGACAACCAAGAGAGTTTCTCTTTACCGTTCCTGGACTTCTAAAAAAGTTGTTAAAACATTAAGCAGCGGTGTAACCGTTGATTTAATCGGACGTAATACCAAATATAAGAGAAGCGAGATTCTCTATAAAGGAAAGACCTACTACCTCACTACAGGAAGTCTTCGCGCTTTCAAATGCAACTACACAACATCCAAATATTCTACTGCTCAAAAACTTGCTTATGTTAAAAAGTATTCCAGCAAAACCAGCTATTTAATCTGGGTCAGTCATTATACACAGGAAGTCAGCATTTTTCAGGGTCGAAAGAACAATTGGAAATTAATCAAATCGTTCCCTTGCGCCTCCGGAAACTATAATACCCGTTCTCCCCATGGAACTTTCCGCATTGGTCAGAAGGAAAATGGCTGGTATTATGTTAATACTTATGAAGAATACATAACTCATTATTGTGGAAGAAACTCTTTCCACACCAGAGTACACCGTTACCCATCCGGCAGTAGCCAGAATCATCATAAATTTCCAATTGCAAGCACGGTGTATGCAGATGCTACAATTGGTAAACCAGCATCTAATGGATGTGTGCGTCTGATGGACTCCGATGCATATTATATCTGGAAATATATGCCAGCGAATACTACGGTAATTTCTTATTAAGCTCTGGGTTGCCGCAGGCAGGGGAGACGCTCCCAACGAGAGAAGCCATCCTATATTTGTGACTCTATCACTACGGGTTGAATGTTCGCTTACATACTCGCATTCAATCCTTGCTCTAAAGCCACAAATATAGGATGGCTTCTCTCGTTGGGAGCTGTCTTTGGCTGTTGCCAGATTATCTTAGATATCTAAAAAAGAAGGGGTTCATTATACGTTTGATTTTATTCTGTCGTGCTAAATGTTCCATTCTGCCTGATAAAACAACCTTGCTCAAAAACGATCTCGTGAGGTTACAGTCAGAACTCCACAGCGCAAAGGAATAAAATTCAATCTTATAGTGAACCCATTCTTTTTCAATTTTTTCTGTGCAATCCGGCTTAAAAATTTTGAAAACGCCTGCTTACTAGTATTCATTTTCTGGAAGGCCATAACCTTTTGAAAAATCTCAAAATTATCTAACATAATATTCTGATTCTGCCCCAACCAAAGCACAGCTCCCCGGGAGTGAAGAAATCTGTGGTCGGATTGCCAGAAGAATACGAGAAGAAGAGTCAGTAAAAAAATCACCCCATTTTGTGACTTTGTGCTGTGGAATTTTGACCATAGAAACTTCGGATTCGTTTCTCCGAAGTTTCTGTTTTATTGGGCAAAATGGAACGTTTAGCACAACGGAACAAAATGGGGTAATTTTTTACTGACTCTTTTCTAAATTCTTCTAGCAATCCGACCACAGATTTCTTTTCTCTTAGGGTGCGTCTCCTTTGCCTGCGGCAAATCAAAAATTATTTTATGATTGTTCCTCCCCCCACTACGTGGTTATCCCTATACAGGACTACTGCCTGGCCTTTGGTAATCGCACGCTGTGGTTCTAAGAAATGAATGTCTACTGTTCCATCTGAATTTTTCCTGGCGGTTGCTTCTTTTTCTGTCTGGTGATAGCGGATTCTTGCCTTAACGACTTCGTCCTCCGCTAAGTTCTCTATCCAGTTGAAGTCATTTGCAATTAAATCAGTCTTAAATAAGTCTTCATTGCTTCCGACGATGACTTTATTCTCTTCCGGGCGGATTTCTGTTACATAGTATGGCTTTGGTGCGGATATGCCGAGACCTTTTCTCTGTCCGATAGTATAGCCATAGTAGCCTTTGTGCCTGCCGACTACTTCGCCTTCCTGATTTACGAAGTCTCCCGGCTCGCTCTTTTTACCAGTTGTTTTTTCAATAAATGACATATAATCTCCATCTGGAATAAAGCAGATGTCCTGACTATCGTGCTTATGGGCATTGAAAAATCCCTGTTCTTCTGCAATCTTACGAATTTCTGTCTTGCTGTAATCTCCCAAAGGGAAACAGGTATTGGCAAGCTGTTCCTGTGTAAGGGAATACAGTACATAGCTCTGATCCTTGCTGTCATCGACACCTTTTAACAGATGATATCCCTGCTCATCGTGTGTGACTTTTGCATAATGACCCGTTACGATAACATCACAATGTAATGCCTTCGCTCTCTTATATAAATGCTCAAATTTTAAATGACGATTACACTCGATGCAGGGATTCGGTGTCATTCCATTCTGATAACAGGAAATAAAATTATCAATAACTTTTTCCTTAAAATCATCTTTAAAATTAAATACATAATATGGGATTCCCAGTTTAACACACACGCTTCTGGCATCCTCAATATCACTTAAAGAACAACAGGTTTTCTCCCTTGCCATTCCAATATCTTCATTATCATAAAGCTTCATTGTCACACCAATACAATCATATCCTGCCTCTTTCATAAGGTATGCTGCTACTGATGAATCAACACCACCACTCATAGCGATTAATGCTTTCTTTGCCATTGCAATCCTCCTATATTTTCAATGAAAAAATCATGTAGATGTTTCTTTGTTTAACAGCTACTATGATAACATTCTGCCATTTGAAAGTAAAGATATTCTAATTGACAAACAGTCTCATTCCCACTATAATCATTACTGCATATTTTGAATTATTTTTTGTAAATCATGCAAATTTTATAAAGTTATCCACAATATTTTCCCAAAGCACTGCGTCTATCCACAATTTTTTTAAAGATATTGTGTATAGAACTTGTAAATCACACTTATAGATAGAAAGAAGGTTTTTTGTTTGAATAAAAAAGTCCAAATTTCAGAATCCATAGAACTTGGTATCCTGCTTGCGCTATCCGGCGGCTTTATGGATGCCTATTCCTATATCGGCAGAGGCGAGGTATTTGCAAATGCCCAGACGGGAAATATGCTCCTTCTCGGTGTCCATCTTTCTGAAGGAAATATTCCTGCAGCTATCCGCTACCTTTGCCCTGTTCTTGCTTTTACCTTTGGAATCGCACTTGCAGACATTGTCCGAAATTCAGGAATAGGAAGTCATTTGCATTGGCGGCAGATTTCTGTTGTGGCAGAGGCTATTATTCTTACTATCGTAAGCTTTCTCCCACAAAGTCATAACCTTCTTGCAAATAGCTTAACTTCCCTCGCCTGTGGCATTCAGGTAGAAAGTTTTCGTAAAATTCATGGAAATGGTATCGCTACTACTATGTGCATCGGAAACTTGCGAAGCGGCACACAGAATATTTACACGTTCTTCCAGACAAAAAAAAGAGAAGCTCTTGAAAAAGGGCTTCTCTATTACGGAATTATTCTTTGCTTTATCTGCGGGGCGATCATCGGAAACCAGTGTATTAAATACTTCCATGAACGGGCAATCCTTATATCTTCCGTATTGCTGTTGTTGGCATTTATAATGATGTTTATCACCAGAGATGAAGAATAAAAATCCTGACTTATGCAGCGGGACGGACACCCACAAAGAAATCCCATCCCCTATATTTGTGACTTTAGTCACAAATATAGGGGATGGGATTTCGAGCTTTCCTCATCTAATCTACCGTTTTTGAAACAGCTTCTTTCCACTTTCCAGTTCTGTAATATCCATAGGAAATCAGAAAGTTGGCAAGCCAGCCAAGCGGTACTGCATACCATACCATAGAAACTCCCCAAATTGGAGCTCCGAATTTTGCAATGGTAACTCGCAATGTTAGATTTACCAGGTTCGCAATAGTAAAAACTCTCACTGCTCCCGCTCCCCGCAAAATACCATCGACAGCCATTTTAAATCCAATCATACAAAAGAAGAAACCAATAAATTTCAGATAACTTTCTCCAGTAACAATCGTCTGTGATGATGCTGCATTATCCAAAAACAAGGCAACCAGAGGCTTATGGGCTATTTCGAGGAATAAACACAAAATAACCGCTATAACAATAATCATGAAATTGCCCATCCGGTAACCTTGTGAGATTCGCTCCTCTTTTTCTGCACCAATATTTTGTGCAGTGTAAGAAGACATTGCATTACCAATTGCTGACATTGGTACAACACAAAGAGATTCTATTCGCATCGCAGCAGAGAATCCAGCAAGAATTTGTGTCCCAAAGCTATTTACCACTGACTGAACCAGCATCATGCCAATAGAAACCGTAGACTGTTGAAGGATAGATGGCAACGCAATCCTGGACATATCAGAAAATTCTGTTTTGCTCAGCCAGCCCTCAGCTTTTCCCGGTAACTTTTGAAGCGTAACAATAAAAATAATCAAAGATAAAACTGCTGAAATTCCCTGAGCAATAAACGTTGCATATGCTGCACCAGCCACACCTAAATTCAATACTGCCACCATATATAAATCCAGAAAAATATTCAATACAGAAGAAAAAATCAGTAAATACAACGGAATGCGTGACTCTCCAAGTGCATTAAACATCGAAGAAAGAATGTTGTACATAAATAAGAATGGCAGTCCCAAAAAATAAATATTCAAATAAGTTACAGCAATATCTATTGCATCTGCCGGTGTATTTAAAACCTCCATAATTTGCTGGCTGAAAATCAATCCAATGCCTCCAAGTATCAAACTAATGAAAAGAAATGAAAGTAACGCAGTACGAATACCAGTCTTCATACGTCCATAATTATGTCCACCAAAGTGATGGCTGATAATAACAGATGCACCAATACCACCTCCAATGGCAATACAAATAAATATACTTGTCAGAGCATAAGATGCGCCAACAGCAGCTAAAGCTGTTTCTCCTACATAACGTCCCACTATAGCAGAATCTACAATTGTATATGCCTGTTGAAACAGATTTCCAATAATCATCGGAATCGAAAAAATAAGTAAAGCTCTCGATGGTTTTTCTGTAATCAGATAGTCTTTATTCTCTCTCATTACTTCTTTACATCTCCCTTCCGACTACAAAACTCAGCAAGCTCACAATCACAGTAATCTCTATTTGGCATATGTTCACTCTTCTCCAATACTTTCTGATGAAAAATACCAACACTCTGTATCAGAAGTTCTGTATTAACCTGATAATGCATTTGACGGTCAATCCTTTGTCCGGTCACTATTCCACAATCTTTTAATATCTGTAGATGCTGTGATATTGCTGCTTCACTGATTCCAATCTTCGCAGCCAATGCTTTCCCACAGTAATGATGTTCCAGTAAAAGCATAAGAATCTGGTACCGTGTTGGCATAGTAATAGTATGCAGTAATTCGATATCTGTCATTTTCTCCTCCAAAATAAAGCATTTACTTAATTAAGCATTTACTTAAATATAAAGGTTTTAAATATAAATGTCAAGAACTAGAGCGTGTTTGAAAAATGCTTTCTGTTTTAATATGTTTTCAGCATACTACAACAATAATTCGGGTCAATCCTTCAAAAAACAACTCCACAGAAAGCCAAAACCTTCCGGCGATTCCCCAAATCACTCCAACAATAAATAGCAATTTTCCTTCCACAGCCAAAGCACAGCCCCCGAAGAGAGTCTACCCCCTATATTTGTGGCCTCGGAGCAAGGTTTGGATGCGAGCGCTTAAAGCGAGCATTCAAACCGCCGCGACTAAAGTCACAAATATAGGGGGGGAGACTCTCTTCGGGGGCGTCTTTTTGCCTGCGGCAAATTCCTATTTATATATCTATCTTCTTTCTCTGCAGTCTCCGATTTGCATCATCTTTGAGCAGCACATACAACACCGCCGTGACCGGTATCGCAAATATCATCCCAATAGCTCCAAAAAGATTACCGCCAATCAACGCTGCACTTAATGTCCAAAGTGGTGCGAGTCCTACAGAACCGCCAACTACTCTTGGGTAGATGAACTGGTTTTCAATAAACTGAACGACCTGATATACGACAATGCTCAACAGCCCCTTCCACGGATCTACCATTACAATGAGCAATGCTCCAATAAAGCAGGAAGCAAATGCTCCAATGTATGGAATAAAGGAAAGGATTGCTGTCAGTACGGCAATCAGGTTTGCGTATGGCAGGCGGAATACGGTAAATGCAATGAATATTAATAATCCGAGGATAACTGCCTCTATGCACTGACCAGAAAAAAACTTGGAATATGTTTCATTGACAAGGCTTGATATGTAACAAATCTTATCAGCATGATTTTTTGATAAGTGGGCATAAATCATTTTTTTACATTGTCTTGTTAGAGATACTTTGCTTAATAATACATAGATAGCGATAATAAATCCCATCATTACATTCATTGCCACACCAAAGGCGGACGTTGTCGCATCTACTACTTTTCCAAGAGCATTTCCCACATTGCCTACATTGCCGGTTATCTGAGTCAGCAGCTTATTGAAATCCCAGGAAGTAACCTCTCTGGAAATCCATGCAGTATCCATTCCATTACTTCGCAGCCAGGATAACCACTTTGGCATATTTTCCATAAAAACATTGTAAATGCTTCTTACCGAGGCAACGAGTCCTGGCACGAACATCGTATACACGATTCCGATTAAAAGGACGATGCACGCTAATGTTGCAAATAAACTGAGGCTTGTTACTGGCATTTTCTTTAATTGTGGATATTTCTTTTTTAATTTTGTAAAAAGCCTCTCAAACATTTTCATTGGTACATTTAAAACGAAAGCAAGAATCAGACCTACCATAATAGGCAGAGTCAGTGACACTCCTCTTTGCAGTATCTTAATTACTTCTGAAAAATGCATGAGCAGGGCAAATAGTACTACTCCAAATGTGATAAGTAAAAGACTTTTTTTTGTTTCTTTTTCCATTAAAAATATCAGCTCTCCCTTCTTTATAACATTTACTATTTTAGAATTCAAGAATGCTCAGACATCCTTATTATATTATACCTGATTCTGACATTTACATTTATTTTCGTTTCTATATCTTTTTCTTATATCTGGTGAGCCAAATATTCCTCAATATAATGTGAGGCTGTCGCACCATCCGCTACAGCAGTCACAACCTGACGAAGTGCCTTTGTACGGACATCTCCGATGGCAAATACACCCGGTATATTTGTTCTTGTAGATTCGTCTGCTACAATATAGCCCGCCTCATCCATATCAAGAATCCCTTCGAACAGCTCAGATGCTGGCTTTCTTCCGATACTGATAAATGCACCGTCTACAGAAATCTCTGTATCTTCTCCTGTCTTTACATTATGCAATTTCGCTCCAGTAAGTTTTTTCTCATATAAAAATTCACTGACTGTTGTATTCCAGTAAAATTCAATATTCTCAGTTTCTTCTAACTGCTTGTGGTATACCTTTGTGGCACGAAGGGAATCTCTTCTGTGAACAAGGATAACCTTTTCACAGATTCTTGATAAAGTCATCGCATCCGCTGCCGCAGTATTGCCGCCGCCGACAACCATAACAGTCTTATTTCTGTAAAACATACCGTCACAAGTTGCACAATATCCGACACCACGGCCAACCAGTTCCTTTTCTCCCGGAACTCCAAGTTCTCTCGGTACAGCACCGGTAGCGATAATTACTGTCTTTGCCTTAAATGTTCCTTCACTGCTTTCTACTATTTTAATATCATTAGAGAAATCAACACTCAGCACTTCCGCAAGCTCTGTCTCCGCGCCAAAGCGTTCTGCGCCCTGCTCCATCTTTTCTGCAAGGCTAAATCCATCAATTCCTTCCTCAAATCCTGGATAATTATCAATCTGAGAAGTGAGTGCCATCTGCCCTCCGGCAGACAGCTTTTCAAGAACCATTGTGCTAAGTCCGGCTCTCGCACAATACAGAGCTGATGTATATCCACCCGGACCTCCTCCGATAATTACTACATCATATATCTTTTCCATTGTATTTCTTCCTTCCTATCATAAATTATAAATTTTCCTCGATAAATGCCTCAATCTTCGCCTTAGAATCCGGTGCAACAATACTTCCGAAAACCTCACCATTCTTAAATATAATAAGAGTTGGAATTGTATCAACACCATACTCTTCCGCAATTTCCGCTGCATCATCAATATCTAATTTAGCAAAAATAAGCTTGTCCTCCTGCTGACTTGCAATCTTATCAAAAGCTGGTGCGATTCTTCGACAATACGTACACCATGGAGCCCAGAAATCTACAATAACTGGCTTATCTACTTCTGAAATCTGCTGTTTAAAAGTTTCTTTCGTAAGATTTATTATTGCCATAATTTTTCCTCCTGTTTTTATTTCATTCTACTTTATCTCTGTTAAAAATGGTTGTCCCTTATGATACCACATTTTTTAGAACTTTACTCCTTTTTTGTTACGATTTAATTCATTAAGCGAACTACAGACGAAGCCAGTGAACTTCATAAGCCATATT
>ERZ827528.1584-NODE-1584-length-23180-cov-3.182184_pt1 | contig 23180 bp, 23 predicted proteins | sample MGYA00519768_ERZ827528 | MGnify/ENA primary metagenome ERZ827528 (study PRJEB31778, sample SAMEA3449343) | human gut metagenome | biome: human gut; feature: human-associated habitat; material: faeces | place: United Kingdom | collected 2010/2012 ...
AGAGACGCTTCTCTGACGCCCGTTCCAGATGCTCCCCATCCAGCCGGTAGATTCCGCTGGTGGGGGCGTCCATGCAGCCCATGATGTGCAGCAGCGTCGTCTTGCCGGAACCGGAAGCGCCCATCACCGCCGCAAACTCTCCTTTCCTGATGCATAGGTCGATTCCGGTCAGCGCCGGCGTTACAATATCGCCATTGCGGTATTCCCTGACAATTCCTTTCAGTTCAATCAATGGTATCTGTACCTCCTTTGATCAGTTCCCCCGGGCTGGTGTGGAACAGCCTGTTCAGCGGGATCAGGGCTCCCATTCCTGTTATGAGCACCGCCAGCAGAATACAGGCCGGCAGCGTGCAGCCGGTATGGGCCTTCAGGAGCACACCCCGGAACAGGTCGGTGCTGCGCATCAGGCCGACCCACTGGACTCCCCAGGCAAGCAGTCCTGCCCCCAGAAGCACTATGAACAGCTCCAGAAGGATCTCCGCGGCGACCGCTGAGCGGGAAAATCCGCAGGCCATCCAGATGCCATACTGCTGCCTTTTGAGCAGAGCGCTCACGGCAAACACCGCTGTCACCGAGCTGACCGCCATTACTGTAATGAAGCCAGCAAGCAGCACCTGTCGGGTGGTGAAAGTCCTGGTTTCCGCCTGATAATCCCCGTACTCCTCGGACAGCAGCCGGGCAGAGGCCGCAAAGCCATGCTGTCGGGGATAGGCGGCAATCTGTTCCCGGATCAGACCGGTGTCCGCCCCGTCTGCCAGAAAGGCATAGGTATTGTGGAGGCAGGAGAGCTGGGTCATGATGTCACTGCGGCTCTGTCCCGAAAAGGGCGCCAGGAACCAGCCATCCAGCGAAACCAACGGGAAACGGATCAGGTCGTCTTCCTCCACCCAGACCGCCCCTTTTGGGATATAGCCCATGACCTCATACCGCTCCCCGGTGCGTTCCTCAGTCAGAGTCTGTCCGATGGGAAGAATCTCCCGGAACACCTCACTCACATAGAGCGGCAGGGAACTGTTCTCCGGGTCAGCGTACCCGGTGACCCCACCCTCGACAAATGGCAGCATTGCCGCATCCGCGTGAAGCAGCCGGGAAATACCGGGATAGTCCTCATATGTCTGCCCCTTGAGCAGCGCCCCGTTTACCGATTTGTAGGCCTCCAGGTCTTTCAGCTCAGAAAAATACACCCCTTCGGCGTCAAACTGCCCCACTGCCGCCACGCCGGGGAGCGTCCCGATATAGTCAAGGTACTGCCGGATCACTCCGGCAAATTCCGGGGATTCCTCGGTATACTGATAATCCAGATGCAATACCCGGTCCAGTTCCACGCTCACGCTGGCTTCAAAAATCTTCTGCTGACAGAAGAATCCCGCTGCCCCTGTGATGCCGGACAGGACGGTCTGCATGGCGGCAAAACACACAGCGAAGAGCAGCAGCGTGTAAAACTTCTTCCTGAAAAGCCCGGTGAGGGCAAGCCGGAGAATGTTCATTCAGCCGATCACCTCCGCCGGATGGATTCCCAGAATGCGGACAACCGGGACTGCCGCGGAGACCGCCAGGGTAAAGAGCAGGAGCAGCAGGGTGCTTCCCAGGAAAAAGGGGGTAATGTGAATGGACAGCACCCCGCTGGTGAGACGGGAAAGCCCTGCGGTGAGCAGAAGCCCCAGCCCCAGGCTGAACAACAGGATTCCCGCCAGTTCGCCGACCACAGCGCCGATGATCCGGGCACCCGACCAGCCGAATGCCTTGCGCACCGCCAGATCCCGACGCCGGGTGATTACCCAGAAATTCGCCGCTGTCATACAGTTCACCATGGAAAACAGGTAGATCCTGAGCGCCAGGGAAAGCCCGCTGTTCTGTATGGTCTGCAGGATCGGGGCCTCCTGACCGGCTGACGCCAGGGACTCCAGAAGATCATGGATGACGCTGATGCCGATCAGTACCGCTGTCATGGAGATGGCAAAGCCCAGGATCAGCATCAGGGTGGTGGGGCGGCATCTCCGCTTTAATTTCCGCAGCATGGAAAAATCACTCCTTTTCTGTTTTCCCTATGACCGGGCAGCAGAGGTTTTGTTACAAAAAAAGACCGGCACACCGGTATAGTGTGTCGGTCTTTTTCAGCTGCGGCTGTTACGGGTTCCAGAGCAGTGTGGAACTGCCGATAAGCTGTTCCAGTTCCCCGCTTTCCAATGTTTCGATTCCGGTATAGTCTCCGGTGTAGTAGTATACGCCATCGATTCCGGCTGCGTCCTTCTCAGCGGCGCACAGCATATATTCCGAGTAGACCTCATCGCTTGTCACAAGGTCGTCCCACCGGTTGCCGGACAGGCAGAAGAACAGATAGGTTTCCCCCTCTTCGGATTCCACCCGTTTGATGGTCAGATGCGTGGCCTCGTTGCCCTGCAATCGTCCCATCAGATTTCCATCCACCATGGATACAGAAATATTGTCCTCATAGGGGATCACCTGCTCGGCGCTCCTGAGGAACCCGATAGCGGAAAGCACCAGAACAGCCAGCACCGCCAATGCCAGCACCGCAGCCAGTACCTGCCTTTGAAGCAGCGTTTTCCGGACGGCACGAAGCGAAGCCGCCTTCCTGAACTCCTGATCCGCTGCCTGTTCCGGCTCCTCACCGGGCACAGGGAACAGCCCGTCCGCCTCACACAGCGCCGTCTGGTATGCCCGGCAGGAGGGACACTCCCGCAGGTGCTCCTCAACAGCAGCCCTGCTCTCCTCACCGCAGACCCCGTCCTGATACAGCGGCAGCAAGTCCCGGATCAAATCACATGGATATTTCATTGCATTCCCTCCCTGATCTTCAGCTTGGCCCGGTGGTAGGTCACACGCGCCCAGCTGTCGGATTTTCCCCAGAAGCGCCCGATCTCCGCAAAGGAGAGCTCCCCGAATGTGCGCATCCAGAAAACCTCCTTATAGGGCTCGTCCAGCTGGTGCAATAGCCGGTGCAGTTCCATTGCCGTTTCCCGGTCCAGGAGCTTCTGTTCCATGTCCCCCGGGTCCGGGATCATTTCCAGCGGGGCATCTGCCTGCCGGTTCCGGCGCCTGGCTGCGGTGTAGAAGCAGTTTTTGGCGATCTGGCAGAGCCATACACTCAGCTTGCACTCTCCCCGGAAGGAGCCGATATTCTTCAGTGCCTTGAAGAATGCCTCCTGGGTGATCTCCTCTGCCCAGGCTTCGTCCCTGCAGAGAGCGAGCAGGTACCGGTATACAGAATCATAGTATTCTGAATATATCTTTTCAAACTCCTCCACGCCAGCACCTCGCTTTCCCTCTGATTCTGCCCCTCTGCTCCCGGTACAGCACTGCGCCGGTAAGCGCCATCAGCAGCAGATCCCGGCCCCGCAGCCGGTCAAAGAGCAGAACCGCTGCCGCCGGTAAGACCGCAATAATCCCGATCGCCAGGAGCCTTGCGGTGTGTCCCCTGCCTCCCGCATGCCAGACACAGTACCCGAGCAGCGGTGTCAGGAGGCTGAATATCCACCACCCCCGCGCCATAACAGGGGAATAGATGCTATGGGTCAGCCGGGCAGTGGTGTAATAGGCGGCAAGCATTCCGAAGCAGAAGCCAAATACAGCTCCAGCAGCCTGGAATGGTGTCCGGCTGCGAACCGAAATGACTGTACCGAGAAAGACCCAGACCGACAGTTCGGAGAACATATTCCCCAGATTGGTGGTATAAAGATCGAAAAACCGGATGATGACCCCCACAGCCAGTCCGGTCCCGAGCATGACAGCTGCCCTGACCATACCCCTGATCCGGAAAGCCGGTTTTTCTGTCCTTTCGGTGCCCATTCCTGTCCCCTCCTTCCCGGATAAGACTCCCGGAAGTCGGATTCGTTACAGCTTTCCGAAAAAATTTTTACCAGGCCCAGCCGGAGCGCTTCTAAAGCCTCAGATTGCCCCCGGAGCACCCCCTGTAAAGCGCCGCTGGCCTTCCCCGGTCACAAAAAGCCGGGCACTGTAATCGCAGCGCCCGGCTTTGCTGTTCTGAGGGTCAGCGGGTTTCCGATTGATCGATCTGGTAGGACTGCAGGCTCTTCCGGCAGCCGTTCCGCTCATAGAACCGTTCTGCTTCGGGCTGGGCTCCAAAATAGAGCAGGGTCGGAGTATGCTGTTTTGCCAGCGCCAGAAGCGCACTGCCGATCCCCTGGCGCTGGTATTCCGGGAGCACCAGCAGTTCGGTGATGGTCCCGAAGAAATACCCATCAGTCAGAATGCGCAGACACCCCACCAGCGTTCCAGTGTCCCGGGCGGTGAGGCAGATGGTTCTCCTCAGCGCCTCTTCGGTTCTGGCGGGGTCATAGTCCCCGGGCCAGACCTGATTCACAAACTTCAGAAATTCCTCCGCATGCAATGCTCTGTCATCAAAGCGATACTCCATCTTCGTTCCCTCCCTGTCCGGTTCTCATTTGTGACCATTATAGCATGCCTCTCCCGGCTGCTCAACCACCGGTGCGGCCCAGCGCTTTCCTTTCGGGGCGGGAAGTGCTATGATGAAAGCAAAGGGGCGATGACAATGCGGACATCCGAACATTACACAGCCGACCTGCTCACCTACTTTGAAGGCCACGACCAGGAACATGCCCTCTATCTGGCGCTGGTTTCCGCTCTGGAACAGACTCTGCCGGAGAATTTCTCGGTGCGGGTACAGAAAAGCCAGATCAGCTTTTATGGGCGGCACCTGTTCGGGGCGGCGTCCATTCCGGTGCGCCGGAAAAAGGACTGGCCCCCGGACTGCCTGATGGTGACCTTCGGGCTGGAACACCGGGCGGACTCTCCCCGGATCGCTGTGGCGACTGAGCCATACCCCAACCGCTGGACCCACCATCTGCTGCTCACCGACCCGGCAGAGATCGACCGGCAGCTGCTGGACTGGCTTCAGGAGGCCTACTGGTTTGCTGAGAATAAGCGCTGACCCACAAAAAAAGAAGCCTGCGTCGCAGGCTTCTTTTTATTATGCTTCGAACCAGTCAGGCGGCAGACCCAGTTCCTCCCGCAGCTGACGCAGAAAGTACTCCGACGCCCGGGAAAAGACCGCATAGCGCTTCCACACCAGGGCAAATTCCGCCTCCAAAGCGGGCTCCAGCGGACGGAAGCAGAGCGGACTGTCGCCATCGGTGCGGATCAGCTTATCCAGCACCAGCACATAGCCCAGCCCCTCCTCCGCCATCAGTGAGGCATTGAAGGCCAGGTTGTAGGTGGCAGCCACCTGCAGCTCTTCCAATGGGCGCTGAATCCAGCGCAGGAACCCGTCCTGGATGCCGATCTGCCGGGAGAGGATCAGGGGCTTGTCCCAGAGATCCGCCGGACAGATGGTCTCCCGCTGGGACAGGGGACTGTCCTTGCGCATCAGCACACCCCAGCGGTCCCGCAGGTGCAGCGGCTGCCGCACGAACTTCTTCGGGTCGGTGGCTCCGAACAGCAGCGCAAAGTCAAACAGACCCCGTTCCAGCCGGTCGGTGAGATCCTGGGTATCGCCGCTCACCACATGGATGCGGATTCCGGGGTTCTCCCGGCGGATGCGCTCGGTCAGCCGGGCGATCACCCGCATGGAATCGGTTTCGCCGGCGCCGATCATCACATCACCGGTGATCCCCTTCCCCGACTGCCGCACCTCCTGTTCCGCCTTGGAAGCCAGGTCCAGGATCTCCTGGGCCCGCTGCCGGAACAGCCGCCCCTCCGGGGTCAGGGCAGTGCGCTGCCCCCGTTTTCCCCGCACCAACAGGGTACAGCCCAGCTCCTCCTCCAGCTCCCGGAGCTGCCGGGACAGGGTAGGCTGGGTGAGATGCAGATATTCCGCCGCCCCGGAGATACTCTGTTCCCTCGCCACCGCCAGAAAATATTCCAGTACACGAAGTTCCATTTCTGCCGCCTCCTTCTGTGTTCCAGTTTACCGGCTTTATTCTATGCCTGTCAAGCATAATTTACGCAAATATATAAGTATTTGTAAAAGATGAACCTCTTTTCTATAATAAAGACGAACACATTGAAAGGAGCATCTGAGATGAGATCCTGTCCCGATCCCCTGCAGCAGATCCGGGTGATCCTGCTCGATTCCGGCTGCACCGATCAGGCCGCGGAGGAATTCCTGCAATACTGGCAAAATGGCGATCCGGCTGCCTGGAGGCAGTTTCTCCAGGCGCACCGGCAGCAGCTGCTGGAAAATCTCCATGCAGACAAACTGCGGATCGACCGGTTGGATTATCTGTCTGACTGGCTGGAACGGAAATCGGGCCTGTGACCCGCTTTCCACTGAGATGCTCTGTCTTTTCGAACCAACCCATGCGTGTGAAAGGAAGCGATGATCGCAATGGCTGTAAAACAAACTGCTGGTCGGGATACACTGGGCACCTTTGCCCCGGAATTTGCCCGGCTCAATGACGATATTCTGTTCGGTGAGGTATGGAGCCGGGAATCCCTGCTCTCGCTGCGGGACCGTTCGCTGGTAACGGTGGTCTCCCTGATGGCCCAGGGCCTGGTGGACTCCTCCTTCCGCTACCATCTGGAAACCGCCCGCAAGAATGGCATCACCCGCACTGAGATCGCCGAGATCCTCACCCATGCCGCCTTCTATGCCGGCTGGTCCAAGGCCTGGGCTGCTTTCCGCATGGCCCTGGAGGTCTGGAAGGACGATGCTCCCGCCGCTGAAACCGGACGGGAAGCCCATCAGAAGGAAATGATCTTCCCCATCGGCGCTCCCAATGACGCCTATGCGCAGTATTTCAGCGGTCAGAGCTATCTGGCGCCCATTTCGTCCAGCCAGGTGAGCATTGCCAATGTCACCTTTGAACCCGGCTGCCGCAACAACTGGCATATCCATCATGCCGATCAGGGCGGCGGTCAGATCCTCATCGGAGTCGCCGGACGCGGCTTCTATCAGGAGTGGGGCAAGGAGCCGGTGGAGATCCTGCCCGGAGATGTCATCAATATCCCCACCGGCGTCAAGCACTGGCACGGCGCCGCACCGGACAGCTGGTTCTCCCACCTGGCAGTGGAAGTTCCCGGCGTGAACACCTCCAACGAATGGCTGGAACCGGTCAAGGACTGATCCGGATTCCCCTACCATAACAAAAAACGCGGATGGCAGTCTGATCCATCCGCGTTTTTTCTATTTATGGGAGACTTGCTCCGGTTTTCCGGTCACAGCAGGACTGCCAGCAGAGCGGCAAAGATCCCGGCTGTCCCCAGAACATAGAACAGACACCCCGGCAGACATCCGCCCCGATATGGCCCGACCATTCTGCGCGGCGGAGGCGGTCTGCGAAATCCCATTCCCATGGGACGGCCCGGTCCGAACCCCGGTCTGCCCGGCCCGAATCCCGGACCTATGCCTGGGCCTCTCATCGGACCGCCCGGTCTTCCTGGTCCTGGCATATTACCCCTCCTTCCATTTCTGATTTCTCTATCAGCGCAGCAGGAATTTGTATGGATGTTGCGAAAAATCCAAAACCATTCTGTTGTACTTTTATGAAGAAACTGTCAACACCCCTGTGTAAACAGTTCCGGATAAAACAAAAAAGACACCCGATTGGGTGTCTTTTTCTGGCGGAAAGAGGGGGATTCGAACCCCCGGTGGAGTTTAAGTCCACACACGATTTCCAATCGTGCGCTTTAGACCAGCTCAGCCATCTTTCCATAGCGAACCTCTGTCCGACAAGTCATAATTATACCGGAACATTTCCAAAATGTCAAGCATCAATTTACAATTTCCCGGAAAAAATTCGCATTTTTATTTTTACTTCTGCGAGAGGTACTCGTGAATGGAAGCTGCCGCTGTTTTGCCTGCCCCCATGGCAAGGATTACAGTGGCCGCACCGGTCACTGCATCGCCGCCGGCATAGACTCCGGCCTTCTCTGTCGCCATGGTGGCCTCATCGGCAATGATGCAGCCCCGGCGGTTCACAGTAATGCCCGGAGTGGTGCGGTGCAGCAGCGGATTGGGCGAAGTGCCCAGCGCCATGATGACAGTATCCGCTTCAATGAGGAACTCACTGCCCGCTACCGGCTCAGGACGGCGGCGTCCGCTGGCATCAGGCTCGCCCAGCTGCATCTCGATGCACTCCACAGCCCGCACATTGCCATTGCCGTCATCCAGAATGCGCACCGGGTTGCAGAGCAGCCGGAACTGTACTTCCTCTTCCTTCGCGTGGTGGATCTCCTCCCGGCGAGCAGGCATCTCCTCCTCCGACCGGCGGTAGACCACTGTCACCTCGGCGCCCAGACGCTTGGCACACCGGGCGGCATCCATGGCTACATTGCCGCCGCCCACTACAATGGTGCTGCGGCTGCGGCGGATGGGAGTATCATAGCCCTCCCGGTACGCCTTCATCAGGTTCACCCGGGTGAGGTACTCATTGGCGGAATAAACTCCGCTGAGCGCCTCGCCCTCAATGCCCATAAAGGAGGGCAGACCGGCGCCGGAGCCGATGAACACCGCCTCATAGCCCTCGTCCATGAGTTCATCCACCGATTCCACCCGACCGATGACCATATTGGTGCGGATCTCCACACCCAGCTTCTGAAGGCCTTCCACTTCCTTGGCGACAATGTACTTGGGCAGACGGAATTCCGGAATGCCATAGCTCAGTACGCCGCCGGGAGTATGCAGTGCCTCAAAGATGGTGACATCATAACCCATTTTTGCCAGATCTCCGGCACAGGTAAGACCAGCAGGGCCGGAACCGATCACAGCTACCTTCTTACCGTTCTTCTGTGCTGCGGGAGTGGGCTTGATGCCATTCTCTCTTGCCCAGTCAGCCACAAAACGCTCCAGCTTACCGATGGAGATCGGATCTCCCTTGAAGCCACGGATACATTTTCCTTCACACTGGCTTTCCTGAGGGCATACACGGCCGCAGACAGCGGGAAGGGCGCTGGATTCACTGATAATACGATAAGCCTCTTCAATGTTGCCGTTCTTCACCTGTTCAATGAACTGTGGAATCTGGATTGCTACGGGGCAGCCCTTTACACACTGTGCATTTTTACAGTTAATGCAGCGGGAAGCCTCTTCCATTGCTTCTTCTTTGTTATATCCGAGACAAACCTCTTTGAAATTGGTAGCACGTTCCTTCGCATCCTGCTCTCTGACAGGAATTCTCTTTAATACATCCATTTTATTTTAACCATGCCTTTCTGATTTATCGTGTTCAAACTTTTGTATGACTACTGGCAGTTGCCGCAGCCACCGTGATGGGTATCTCCCTCTTCCAGGGCCAGCATTGCACGTCCTTCTGCAGTCTTGTAGATCTGCTGACGTCTCATTGCCTCATCAAAGTTTACTTCATGTCCATCGAACTCCGGTCCGTCTACACAGGCGAACTTTACCTTGCCGCCGACAGTTACACGGCATGCACCGCACATTCCCGTACCGTCTACCATAATAGGATTCAGACTGACAACTGTGGGAATCTCCAGTTCTTTGGTTAAGAGACACACGAATTTCATCATGATCATAGGACCGATGGCAATACACAGATCGTACTTTTTACCTTCTGCCACCAGATCCTTGATGGTCTGGGTTACCATACCGCTTCTTCCATAGGAGCCGTCATCGGTGGTTACATACAGATTTCCTGCGACAGCTTCCATCTCCTTCTCCAGGATCAGAAGATCTTTGGTCTTGCTTCCCACGATAACATCTGCAGCAACGCCATGCTCATGCAGCCATTTTACCTGGGGATATACCGGTGCCGCACCGACACCACCAGCCACGAAGAGGATCTTCTTTGCCTTTACCTCATCCAGAGGCTGTTCTACCAGTTCGGAAGGACATCCCAGAGGACCTACGAAATCATGGAAGTATTCTCCCTCGGAAAGCTGTGCCATCAGTTTTGTACCGGCACCAACGGTCTGGAACACAATGGTTACTGTTCCTTTTTCCCTGTTGTAATCACAGATAGTCAGAGGGATACGCTCACTCTCGCTATCCATTCTTACGATGACAAACTGACCGGGTTCACAGGTCTTTGCCACTCTGTCTGCTTCTACCTCCATAAGATAGATGTTGGTTGTCAGCTCCTGTTTTTTTACGATCTTATACATTTCTCTTTTTCCGTCCCTTCTGTTAGGATTATATATCTAAACGATCACCAAGCGTATAATGGCGGCCGCTTTCGTCGGTCTGCAATTTGTACAGTTCCCGGGTATAGGCATTTACGGCGAACAGATTCCCCGTCTTTGTGACTGTCCCATCTTCTCCCCGGTAGATCTCGGCAACAACATAGAAATCATCTATCTTGTTGATGTTCGTCACATACTGATACTGATAGAGATATGCCGCAGCGGATTCATCAAAGCTTCCGGATGCTTCCGTTATTTTACCACTTTCTATGGCATAATTCACTACTTTTGTCACGGCATCCTCCGGCATAAACTCCGTGTTCATGACCAGATTGTAGCTTTTCTCCACGATCTCGCTCTTTCTTCCTTCCGCAATGCGGATAAACCGGAAGACTGATTTGCCAAGAGGCATGGGGATGGGTCCATTATACACCGTGGAATTCTGCGTAGGATCGGAACCATCCGTTGTGTAATAAACATCATATCCGTCGGTCACCTCGATATTGATTGGGAATTCATAATCCCCACTGACCGCCGTTACCTCCGGAGCACTCAGTTCCTCGATCTCAATATGGTAATTTTTGGTAACCACTGGACTACTGATCCCATTCTCATTGATGTAGACGGCTTTGATACAGTAATCACCGCTCTCTAAAAGGATGGGTGCCGTATACAGCAGACTGTGTTCTCCCGGTTCGGTTTCGTCGGTAGTATAGTAGATCTTACCACTTCCGAAAGTTGTCAGTTTCAAAGGCTGGATGCTGGTATAATATCCCTCCTGCAGACTGAATTCCGGTTCCATTGCCATATAGCTCTGGTATTTACTCATAATATTTACATTACCACAGTTCAACAACAGATCATTAATGGTCTTATAATCTTCCCTGGCCGCATAGATGGCGATCAGCTTTCCATAAGCACTTTCCAGTTGTTCGGAAGTAGCTGCGGCATCCGCAACAATCTCCCGAAGCAGATATTCATATTCCATTTTGTTGTTCTTCTGAAAATAAATATCCGCCAGTTCAAATTTTAAGGTGATGTTCCCCGGATCGATTTCCAGCGCACGTTCATAACAGGTGATCGCCTGATCGTATTCCCCGGAAGCTACATACTCTCTCGCACTCTTTATCTGATATTCAGCGGAATGATAGTGGGAATAAGAGATTCCGAAACCGGTACATACCACCGCTACTACCGCAAGCACCAGGATCAGCACAATGAATTTCCAGCGAAAGGGATGTTTTGCCGTATTTTCCAGCGGTTCTTCATCCCAGTCCTGCAATTCCGTCATGCTCTGCTGTGCATCCTGATCGTCCGTGGCATCTTCTTCCGGTGTCATTTCCCTGGCAATATCATGCAGAGTCTGCTCCATATTGTATTCAATTTCCGGTTCAAAATCGGGAACAATATGGATATCCTCCCCACAGTGCTCGCAGTAAAGCGTACCTTCTTTCATTTCCGCCCCGCAATTCGGACACTTCATATAATTATCCTCTTACTGCCTGCAAGGATACCGATTCCAGGCAGTTATTCATCAGCATAGCTATGGTCATAGGACCTACGCCGCCGGGAACCGGAGTAATGGCGCTGCATACAGGCTCCACACTGTCAAAGTCCACATCACCGCACAACTTGTTTTCTTCGTTGCGGTGAATTCCCACGTCAATGACAACCGCACCCTCTTTTACATATTCTGCCGTGATCATCTTCGGCTTGCCGACAGCCACCACCAGAATATCCGCTCTTTTGGTTACTTCTTTCAGATCTTTGGTACGGCTGTGAGCCACCGTCACCGTACCGTTCTCCCGAAGCAGCAACAATGCCATGGGCTTGCCGACGATATTACTTCTGCCTACCACCACACACTCTTTTCCGGCGATCTCAATACCGGAACGCTTCAGCAGCTGTATGACTCCTGCAGGAGTACAGGACACAAAGCCCGGCTTGCCGATGCAGAGTGCACCGACATTCTGGGGATGAAATCCGTCTACATCCTTTAAAGGAGAAATGGAATCCAGTACCTTTTCTTCGTCAATATGTTTCGGTAACGGCAGCTGCACCAGAATGCCGTTGACATCGGTTCTGTCATTTAATTCCCGGATCAGCTCCAGTAATTTTTCCTCTGTTGTCTCCTCTGGAAGTTCATATGCCAGAGACCGGATACCTACATATTCGCAGGCCTTTTTCTTGTTGCGGACATATACGGAAGATGCGGGATCCGCACCTACCTGGATCACCACCAGCGTTACTTCGCAGCCCTGCTCTTTTAACCCTGCGATTTTTTCTTTGACTTCATCTTTAATCTGTGCGGAAATAACTTTTCCATCTATTAACTGTGCCATGAGACACTTTCCTCCTTACTAGAACAAGCCTACGATCCTGCCGCTGTCATCCACATCGATATTGTAAGCAGCTGGAGCCTTGGGCAGGCCGGGCATGGTCATGACCGCACCGGTGAGCACTACAACAAAACCGGCACCGGCAGACACATAGACCTCTCTTACATTCAATTCAAAACCGGAAGGTCTTCCCAGTAACGTAGGATCATCTGACAGAGAATACTGGTTCTTTGCCATACATACCGGCAGATCACCAAAGCCAAGTTCCGTCAGTCTCTTTAACTGTTTTGCTGCCGCCGGAGCAAACACTACATCAGACGCTCCGTAGATCTCCTGCGCGATCTTTTTGATCTTATCCTGAAGAGACAGTTCATTTTCATATAAAACATGGAAGTGGTTCTCTTTTTCGTCGATTGCTTTTAATACTTTCTCAGCCAGAGCGATTCCACCCTCTCCGCCTTTCTCCCACACTTCGGAGAGTGCGAACTCACAGCCTCTTGTCTCACAGAATTCTCTGACATAAGCGGTCTCCGCCTCACTGTCGGTGATAAAAGAGTTCAGGGTAACCACTACAGGCACACCATATTTCTGAAGATTCTCAATATGTTTCTCCAGATTCACAATACCTTTTTTCAACGCTTCCAGATTCTCTGCTCCCAGATCCGCCTTTGCAACGCCACCGTTGTATTTCAGTGCACGGATGGTTGCTACCAGTACCACTGCATCAGGAGTAAGTCCTGCCTTACGACATTTGATATCGAAAAATTTCTCTGCTCCCAGATCCGCACCGAAGCCGGCTTCCGTGATGCAATAGTCTGCCATCTTCATGGCTGCCTTAGTAGCTCTGACGGAGTTACATCCGTGAGCGATGTTGGCAAACGGACCTCCGTGTACCAATGCTGGAGTATGCTCTAAGGTCTGGATCAGATTGGGCTTGATGGCATCCTTTAACAGTGCTGCCATGGCACCGACTGCTTTCAGCTGACCGGCGGTCACCGGCTCACCCTGATAGTTGTAAGCCACAACGATTCTGGACAGACGCTCCTTCAGATCCTTCATATCGTCAGCCAGGCACAGAATTGCCATAATTTCACTGGCCACAGTGATGACAAAATGATCCTCTCTGACAAAGCCGTCTGTCTTGTTGCCAAGTCCTACCACAATATTACGAAGGACTCTGTCATTCATGTCCTCACAGCGCTTCCACACGATCTGCCGGGTATCGATGTCCAGATCATTGCCCTGCTGGATATGATTGTCCAGCAGCGCAGCCAACAGGTTGTTGGCAGAGGTGATGGCATGAAAATCACCGGTAAAATGCAGATTCAGTTCATCCATAGGCACTACCTGTGCATAGCCGCCGCCGGCAGCTCCACCTTTGATACCAAAGCAGGGGCCTAAGGACGGCTCTCTGAGCGCAATTACAGCCTTTTTGCCCATTCTGCCGAAAGCTTCTCCCAGCCCAACAGTGGTCGTGGTCTTACCCTCTCCTGCAGGAGTTGGGTTGATAGCTGTTACCAGAATCAGTTTTCCATTGGGACGATCCTGGATCTTACGTAAAAATTCTTCGGAAAGCTTTGCCTTGTATTTTCCGTAAAGTTCCAGGTCATCTGCTTCAATGCCAATACTTTCAGCCACTTTGGTGATGGGCTCCATTACCGCTTCCTGTGCGATTTCAATATCTGTTTTCATGTCCTTTTTCCCTCCGTTTATTCAGACAGTCTCGAACGAATGTCAGATTTCCTCCAACAGCTGTTCGAACTGTTCCATGCTCATAAGTACTTTTCTGGGTTTAGTGCCTTCTTCTTCACCTACCACGCCGTATTCGCAAAGCTGATCCATGATTCTGGCAGCACGGTTGAAACCGATTTTCAACACACGCTGCAACATGCCGATGCTGGCCTTGTCTTTATCAATAATAAACCTTGCGGCCTCCTCAAAATATTCGTCTCTGTCGTTACCGCCACCAGAGCCGCTTCCGGAGGAACCACCTGACGAGCCGATATTTTTGATCTTCTCTTCAATATCTTCTGCATAGTTGCTATAGGTATTGCCCAGTGCCTGGTTCTTGAGATAATCCACCACATCGGATACTTCCTTGTCGGACACAAAAGCGCCCTGTACTCTGGCCGGTTTGGAATAACCCTGCGGGTAGAATAACATATCGCCTTTACCAAGCAATTTCTCCGCACCGTTCATATCCAGGATCGTTCGTGAATCCACACCGCTGGATACGGAGAATGCCACACGACTGGGCATATTGGCCTTGATCAGTCCGGTGATGACATCCACACTGGGTCGCTGGGTAGCGATGATCAGATGGATACCTGCGGCTCTGGCCAACTGTGCCAGACGACAGATAGATTCCTCCACTTCGCCGGGGCATACCATCATCAGATCCGCCAGCTCGTCCACGATAATGACGATCTGCGGCATCTTCTTCGGTGCTTCCTCTCCTTCCGGAACAGGCATAGTCTCTATTTTCTTGTTATACCCCTTCAGATCACGGACATTATAATCGGCAAACTTCCGATAACGGTCTTCCATCTCACTGACGCCCCAGTGCAATGCAGCAGATGCTTTCTTGGGATCTGTCACTACCGGGATCAGCAGATGAGGAATGCCGTTATAGACACTCAGTTCCACGACCTTCGGATCCACCATGATCAGTTTCACATCATCCGGATGCGCCTTGTACAAAATACTCATGATCAGCGTATTAATGCATACGGACTTACCGGAACCGGTAGCTCCGGCGATCAGCATATGAGGCATCTTGGCAATATCCGCCACCACAGTCTTGCCCGCGATATCCTTACCTACGGCAAATGCAATATTGGAATTAAACTCCTGAAACTCTTTGCTCTCTAACAGATCCCGGAGTGCTACTGTCATGTTCTCTTTGTTCGGGACTTCGATACCGATAGCTGCCTTTCCGGGGATCGGTGCCTCAATACGAATATCCGTTGCCGCCAGATTCAGCTTGATATCATCTGCCAGGCCTACGATCTTGGATACCTTTACGCCCTGTTCCGGCTGTAGTTCATAGCGGGTAACACTGGGACCCTGGCTGATATCGGTAATCGTTACCTTTACACCGAAAGTATTTAACGTCTGCTGCAAGCGCATGGCGGTCTCTTTCAATTCTCTGGAGGAATCTCCGGTAGCTGCTTTTCCCTTCTGTAACAGGCTCAGAGGCGGAATCCGGTATTCTGCTGGAGGCTGTTTGGCCGCTTTCGCAATATCCTTATGTATCTGATCCTCTGCCAGAGAATTACCCTTTGGCGGCTCCGGTGCCGTGATTTTCGGTCGTATGCGGCTTTCCGCCGTTGCTGTCTCTGCAGGTTCCCGCACGACAGGCTCAGTCTCCGGCTGCAGCTGCCGCATATCGGAGGATGACTGCCATTCCGTAACCGGTTCCTCTACAGGCTCCGGGATATCTTCCTTGTGAATCCGGATAGATTCCGCCTGAGGTGTCAGGAGTGCTGCCTCCTCCTGCCAGGATTCTCTGCGTTCAAAAGGTTTTTTGAAGGTAGCAGCACTGGTCACTTCCTCCACGGGGATCTCCTCGTAAGGTTCTTCTGCTGCAGCCTCCTGCATGGTCACCTGATGCATTCCCGTTACCTTGATCTTATCAAAATCGCTGGAGGTCACTCTGGTCTCTTCCACAACAGGAATCTCCTGTGCATCCTCTTCATAAACGATCTCATGAATATCTTCCCGTCTTCCCACAGGCTGTGTCTCCTGCTTTTTCAGGGAAGTGTCCATCATAACACCGCTGACTTTTTTCTCTCTGCGGGGAATGGCGTTTAAGATCTGCTCATTCTCTTTCTCTTCCGCACGGAGTCTGCGCTCTTCCTCACGGATCCGTCGTTCCTCTTCCCGGATACGACGGGCTTCCTCTCTCTGGGAATTACGTTCCTCCTGTTCCTGTCTGCGGATCTGTGCATTTTCCCGTCTGCGCACTGCATCCTCTCTGGACAGTTCCCGGATCCGGTCACCACCGTTTCGCATACTGTTTAAGAAAGAACGCTCCGTTACCAGGATCAGACTGATCACAGAACACAATAAGACCACCAGAACCGTTCCTACCGTCTCCAGATAATGCAGCAACAGATAGCAGATACTTCCTGCCAGAATACCTCCGCCCTTTTTACCGGTACTGCAGTTTGTATATAACAGTTTGATATCATACTGTTCCATAGAGCCGGCAATCCTGGCGATCAGATCACAGATCACACCGAGCATCAGAAACAATACGACACCTGCAATCATTTTGCGTACAGCGGTAGGGTTCCCCTCATTGGCGAACCAGAAAGCCACAGCCAGAAATATCACAATAGGTGCTATATATGCAGTAAATCCAAAGATACCGAATAAGACCCCGCTGATCGCATTGCCGACCGGGCCGATAATACCAAAATTACAACAAAATAATATCACCATTACCACAAACAAAACGATCAGACCGATTTCATGGAACAGTTCACTGTCCTGTGCTGTTCTCTGTGCCTGCCTGCTGCGGCTGTTTGTGGTACTTTTTCTCGTCCTATTGGAAGATGATGTTCTTTTGCCTGATGAAGATGCCATGTCATCATACTCCTAACTTCATTATAGTCATAATTAGAAGTATATCATTTTTCCATGGCCTTGTCATCCCTTTTTCTGTTCCCTTCGATCATCTTCCGAAGCCTGCAGATGGCCCGGTCGATACCTCCCACTTCGTCAATAATACCGTGGTTCACCGCTTCTTCTCCCACCAGAATGCTTCCCACATCCTTCGTTAAGAATCCGGTCTCCATCATGAGTTCTTCCAGTTTTGTCCGGCTGATTTTACAGTGTTTGCATACAAAGCCCGTGATCCGGTCCTGGATCAGTTTAAAATATTCAAAGGTCTGGGGCACACCGATCACCATGCCATTCATTCTTACCGGATGTATCACCATGGTTCCAGTGGGTACGATGAAGGAATAGTCACAACTCACCGCAATAGGCACCCCGATGGAATGACTGCCACCCAGCACCAGGGATACGGTGGGTTTGCTTAAAGATGCCAGCATCTCTGCAATAGCCAGTCCCGCCTCCACATCTCCGCCCATGGTATTTAAAAGTACCAGCACACCGCCAATTTCTTCACTGTCTTCGATGGCTGCCAGTTGTGGCAGGATATGCTCATATTTCGTGGTCTTCGAATTACCGGAGAGATTATCATGCCCTTCGATTTCACCGATAATGGTCAGCAGATGGATCTTTTCCCCGGATGCCGCATCCGACAGCGTCAGTTGTCCCGTTTTTTCAATTCTTTCGTCTCTGTGTTCTTCCGCCTCGGTCTTCGGCGCTTCATTCTTGTTCTGATTGTTATCTTTCTGATTCTGCATGGCCTGTTTCCTCCCAGTTTCAATGATTTTATGATTTTGAAAATTTAAATAACAAAAAAAGACGACACAAAGGCATTCCACCTCTCGTATCGTCTTTTAGTATGTCCGTCAATCCAACATTTCATTAGGAAACCAACAGATTTTTAATGATCAAAATCATCGTCATCCGCTACCGGATAATCAAAATCACTGTCATCGTCATTATCCAGCTTATAATCCAGTACCTTAGGCACATGCTTTTTCGGCAGGGGCAGTGGATTTTCGATCAGCTGTATTTTTTCCGTTTCTACAGGCTCTTCCTGGAAATCCGCTGGCTCTTCCTCCGGGAATTCCTCGGTCTCCAGATCCTGTACTTTCAGCCGGGATCTGCGTTTCACCGTTTCCGTACTCTCCCTTTCTTTTTCCTGCATCATGGTCACATAGGGAATCAGGCTTTGTACTCCGGCTCCAATGAGAAGATAACGAAGCCGGACATGCATCCACATTCCCTGAATATCCGGGGTTGTGATCTGAAACGTCATCAGTAACTCCAACACAATCCACAAAAGGATCCAGATACTCTGACGTTCTCTGCGTTTCTGACACCAGAAACCAAATACACCGAGAATTTGCATTGTTACCAATAAAAAGATCAGAATCTTGCCGGCTACCACAGTATCCGCTCCGGTCGTCATAGTACCGTCGTAAATTGCAACCGGCCAGGAAAAAGCAGACGGTTGGAACAGCCGTCCCCATGCAGTGAGAACATTTCCCATAAGTTTCCCGCTGACACAGGCGTCTACTGCGATTGAAACAAAGAATCCGACTGCGCCTCCGAAAGCTGCCAGTAATGCTGCCCACATTCTATGTAAAAATCCCACAGTTTCCTCTTCCGCTGTCTCCAGTGCAAAAACCGAAAGTATCGGAAGATACAGTAATAAACCCGTGATATCCAGATAGGTCAGCACTCCCATTGCCACACCAGCGATAAAAAAACTGAGAATCGGGCGGACGCCCTTCTGTTCACCTTTTCGTCGGAAGGTATTCAGTGCTGCCGCAACCAGACACAGGCCTATCATCCATAACATCTGATAAAGTTCCTCCGGTCCCAATACTACTACCTTCCAGCACAATGGCCAGAGCATTCCAAATCCCAGCGCCGTAACTGCCGCAGCCGGTCCAGTTAATCGGCGGACCGCAAAATAACAAAGAATCCAGCCAAGAATCTGTAAGCCCGCCTGGAATCCGAGTGCCACGGTGATCTTATTGCCGAGGAGCAGCAAAAGCCCGTGCAGTATCTGCAGATACAGATAAACCGCGCCATGTACTACCTGTGGGATCTGCGTCTGTGTTGTCACTCGGACCGTATCAAACCAGACATCCTCCGCCGCTACATCCAGATCCATCAGCTGGATTTCACGAATCCTCAGGACAATCCCCGCCGCTACCAACAGCACTGTGAGGATTCCCTCGACCACAAGTGCAGTCTGCCGATTATCTACGTTTGTTTTTTTCTCTCTGCTCTTTTGCAGTCCTCTTGACAGCAGAAAAGCAACAAGCCCTGTGACAGCAAGCCATACACCTGCTATCACAAGGCCGATCCATTGGGATTCCTCCGGAGCGCTTGGCATAGTGACCATCATCGCTCCGGTTCCCGCCATAATTGCAGAAAGTAACCACAGTATTACACTTATTACATTCTTTTTATAATTCATTATTTCAGTACCTTTTCGATGTTATATCTGGGACGATGTTTTACCTCAATGTAAATCTTGCCGATATACTGGCCCACCAGTCCAATGGCCATTAACTGAATACCGCCCAGGAACCAGATGGACAGGATCAGGGAAGTCCAGCCCGGTACCACATGTCCGGTACAATAAGAGATCAGCGCATAAATAGCAGCCAGAAGGCTTAAGGCCACAATGATCATACCGGCACCCAGGATCATACTGATAGGCTTCACACTGAAGGAAGAAATACCGTTGAATGCCAGTGCAAGCATCTTCTTCAGAGGATACTTGGACTCACCGGCCACTCTTTCCTTACGGTCATAGTATACACAGTCCGTCTGATAACCGATCAAAGGCATCATACCTCTTAAGAACAGATTGGTCTCCTGATACTTGGAGAACTGTTCTACCGCGCGCTTGGACATCAGTCGGAAATCCGCATGATTGTAAACAGTCTTGACCCCCATCATTTCCATGACTTTATAAAATCCCTGCGCCGTGGTACGTTTGAAGAAAGTATCGGTCTTACGCTCCTTACGGACACCGTATACGATATCACAGCCGTTGTGGAACTTATCGATCATTTCCTCGATCACAGCTACATCATCCTGCAGATCTGCATCAATGGAAACCGTCACATCAGACAGATCCATGGCAGTGATTAGTCCGGCAGTCAGTGCGAACTGATGTCCCACATTGCCGGCCAGCTTTACACCGCATACCTGCACCGGATGTGCCTGATGCTCTTCTTCGATCAGCTCCCAGGTACGATCCTTACTGCCATCATTTACAAACAGAATAAAACTGTCTTCCGCGATCTTTCCCTTATGGATCAGATCATCCAGCACACCCCTCAGTGCCTCGGAAGCAATCTTTAACACCTCTTCTTCATTATAACAAGGAACTACAATTGCAAGTTTCTCCATGCTGTTACCCCTAACCTTTCAATTTATTCGTCCCAGTTATGATATACTGCCTGAACGTCATCATCATCTTCCAGCAGTTCCAGGGTTCTCTGTAAGTTCTTCACTGCAGTCTCATCGGTCAGTGTTACATAATTCTGGGGAATCATGGTAACTTCTGCACTGATCATGGGAATTCCGGCATCTTCCAGAGCCTTGCGTACCTCTTCGAAGTTATCGGGATCAGTCAGGATCTCGAAGCTGTCATCCTCTTCGGAGAAATCTTCCGCTCCGGCATCCAGAGCGATCATCATCAGATCGTCCGCTTCCATATCACATTCTTCCTTGTCCACGATGATCTGTCCCTTCTTATCGAACATAAAGGATACACATCCGGGAGTACCTACATTACCCTGTCCCTTGGTGAATGCGCTTCTTACGTTGGCAGCGGTACGGTTGGTGTTGTCGGTAAGTGCATCTACGATGATGGCGATACCGTTGGGGCCGTAACCTTCGTAAGTCACATACTTATAGTTTACATTGCCCACATCTCCGGCTGCCTTCTTGATGCCGCGCTCGATGGTGTCGTTGGGCATGTTGTTGGCTTTTGCCTTGGCAATAACGGTTGCCAGTTTGAAATTGTTGGCGGGATCGGGACCGCCCTCTTTTACAGCGACTGCGATCTCACGGCCGATAATGGTAAAAATCTTACCTTTTGCAGCATCGTTCTTTTCTTTTTTATGCTTAATATTAGCAAATTTGGAATGTCCTGACATTTTTGTTACTCCTTTGAACTTAAAGTTTCTTTCTCTTTGTATGCATAGTCTTTACGCAATAACGCTCTTTCTATCATAGCATTATTTTCTTTTTTCTTCAAGCACTGATTGTCCGTCTTCTGCATTCTGCGGTGTTTTTTCCTCCGGAAGCTTCCGGACCAACACACTTCCTATCATTTTTTTGACCACGGAAAGGATTTTAAAGTTGTATCCCTTATAGTCCACATCGAACTGCTCGTCCGGTTCCGGGATCCGGTCCAGTCTGGAGATCAGGAAACCGTTCAAAGTCTCGAATTCTTCCTCGTCGAAGGTAATACCCAGAAGCTCTTCCACTTCCTTTAACGGAGTCTTGCCTTCCATGACATATTCGCCCTTGCCACGGTTCTTGATGTATTCCTGATCCTCATCATACTCATCCATGATATTGCCGACGATCTCCTCCAGAATATCCTCCATGGCGATCAGTCCGTCGGTCTGTCCGTATTCGTCTACCACAATGGCCATCTGCAGCTTCTGGGACTGCATTTCCTTGAACAGTTCATCGATATTTTTCGTCTGCGGCACAAAATAAGGCTCTCTGAGCAGCCCGTCCAGTTTTGCGATAGGCAGGTCCAGCTTGTCATCACTGATATGGAACCGCATGGCATCCTTCAGATGCAGGATACCGATGATATGATCAATATTCTCCTCATACACAGGGTAACGGCTGTTCTTGCCTCCCAGCATGGAAGCAATGGCATCCTTCAGTTTCGTCTCACCATCAATGGCCACGATACTTCCACGATGTGTCATGATATCCTGGGCTTCCTTGTCTCCGTATTCGAAAATGTTGGAGATCATCTCCGCCTCACTGGCCTGAATGACACCCTGCTCATGACCTTCCTGCACCATATTGATGATCTCTTCCTCGGTCACATCATTTTCATCCGTATTGTTGCGGACACCGAAGAGGAACAGGATTCCCTTGGCTGTCAGATTCACCAGCCCCGTCAGGGGTGCCAGCAGTCTGGTGATAATATAAATCGGGTCAATACAGGCATACGCCCACTTCTCCGGCTGTCTGGATGCCATTTTCCGGGGAATCAGCACACCGAAAGTCAACAGGATATAGATCATGGCAATAAAAGACAATACCGTGGCAATCCCTGAAAGCACTCCCGTAGGCACATTCTCCAGAGACATGCCTCCCACATTGATCACATGAAGTCCCTTGTCAATGGTCTGCAGCCAGATATTCAGATAAAAAGCTCCCATTAAAATATTGATCAGAGTAATAACCAGCTGTACCGTATTGATATAGATCCCCGGACGGCTGATCATTTCACTCAGCCGCATGGACCGGCGATCCTTTTCTTCCTCTGCTTTATGTAGGATCTCCTTTTCATTCAGATTGTCGATGGCGGCATCAAATCCATAGAAAAACATATCCACCAGCAACAGCAGGAAAAAGAGAAAAATGGCCACAGGCCCACTCATGTCCATATTTTATTTCATCCTTTCGTATTTTATCCTATTTTCGGATACACTATGCATCGGGCTATGTATCCAGCTCCAGGCTGACTTTCAGTGCCCGGTTCACTCTCCGCATAATGTCTCCGTCCAGATGGCATACCTTATCTTTCAGCCTCTTTTTATCGATGGTGCGCAGCTGTTCCAGCAGCACTACGGAATCTTTATCCATATCGTAGCGGCGGGCATTCAGTTCAATATGCGTAGGCAGCTTCGCCTTGTTCATCTTTGAGGTGATTGCAGCGCAGATCACGGTGGGACTGTGTTTGTTCCCCACATCGTTCTGGATGATCAGCACCGGACGGATGCCGCCCTGTTCACTGCCCACTACAGGTCTTAAGTCCGCGTAAAAAATATCCCCTCTTTTTATAACCACACAATTCACACTCCGATTCTGGTCCGGCTTATTTGCAAGCCGTATTCCTTTTTACAGATAAGTATTTCCACAATTTCTTTGTGTATACCATGCGTGGTACTTTTTTACCGG
>ERZ827528.1592-NODE-1592-length-23088-cov-7.501758_pt1 | contig 23088 bp, 17 predicted proteins | sample MGYA00519768_ERZ827528 | MGnify/ENA primary metagenome ERZ827528 (study PRJEB31778, sample SAMEA3449343) | human gut metagenome | biome: human gut; feature: human-associated habitat; material: faeces | place: United Kingdom | collected 2010/2012 ...
TGTTGCTCAGGTACTTAAAAAAAATATTTTATAATAGTGTTGCGGAATTAAGGTTAAAATATTAATAATTTTTTGTGGTGATTTAAAGGGAGCATTAGGTGTCCATCCCCAATCATTGCTTAGTGGTGGACAACTTTCCCAAGGATAGTTAAGCTGTGTTTCGGAGATACCGCGTTCTGGTGTCTGGTAATTTTCGTTTTTACCACGTATGCTGCGGTCTACTGAAATGAGTCCTGGGTGTTTCTTGCGTGCTTTTGACAATCTTCTGTCCAAGTGAATATCTTCACCTGTAATCCATCCTCCGTTTAACCATAAAATATCAAAACTTCCATACTCGGACATTTTATAACGGCTAATGATTCGTATGTGACACCGGTTCCTTTCAAACATTTGCAGAAGTAGGGAGTGCTGACTTTAAAAGAAGATATCACCGAAAGCTAGACAGATATCCGCATTCAGAAAAGTGATTTGTTTGAAATTCCTCTATCATTGAATACTCTTCAGATAGACAATAAACTTATTATATATAACAAGATGGAAAAAGAAACTGACTTCTTTTTATTGAAGGATTGCAAAAGGGGAGCTTTCATGACAAAAGCGTCAGATCATTCTTCAAAAACTCCTTTATATAAATTATCTGATCATGTCTATAAGGTATTTTTCCGGGATTTAGCTTTACAAGATACATTGGCAGACCGGATTGCCGATTTGATGAATAGGATCGGCTTAAGTCAGATTTCTTTTGATAGATTGGAGGGATGTTCCTATACCGGGCATGACGAATACGCTATTTCCCGCTTTGCGCCCCGTTGTTATACTCAGTTTAATTATAATTAATAAATGACGCCAGTCGTTTGAATCATAATTTATGGCGTATTCACACAAGAATGAATTGAGGTGAGCCTTGGGGAGAAGTTATGCGTACGGAACAAATGGCTAATAAAATTAAGAACCAAAATTTTTTTCAAAGGAATCTTTTTCCACGTATGTTTGGATGGTTTCTTATTCGATTGGTCGACCGGGAATTTGAATGTTCTACTTTGGAGGATGTGGAGGGGCTTTGTCCGAGGCGGCAGGTTTTGATGCCGGTTATGATTAATACCACTATCTTAAATCGGTATGGGCAAATAGACCGATTGCTACAAGCTATCAAACATTAGGATATACTACATGAGGCTTAAGTCTTCACCGAAAAACAAAAACAGCGTTTGAAAGATCTGCAGTTCGAATGGCATTTGCAAAAGGTGGATGAGAAGAACTATCAGCTCTATCTTTTGTTTGTGTCTAAACTTATTATTGTAATTTAACAGAACTTCAGCCAGGTCAGCCGGAAGGAGCTGACTGGATATGAGAAAATAAATATCCGGGGCGATGTAAAATTCAAGTAAAACTGGAAGGAGAAGCGACTGTTTCCAATCTGTCGTTTACTACTTCGGCTGGTATTGTTAAATTTCCGTGTGAGTTGGAGGGTGGACAATATCTGTTATATGATTTCGATGGAAATGCTGCTATAACTGATAAAAAATATAATGTAATAGAGGTGATCGGTGTAGAGGGTGCATTTTATCTTTCCGAAACTTCTTCTCTGGTATCTTTTTCTTGTGAACTAGAAGTGGGAGAGGCTCCTGAAGTAGTTGTACGGTATGTAACTTGTGAAAATCCTGAAAAAGTTTCTCTATGAAAATATATTTTTGAAAATAAATGCATATTTGTTTAGGAATGTGTTTTTCTCGCTTGCCATATAAGTAGAAGGACTTAAAAACATACGTATGGAGTATAATGAAACGAATATAGAATTGTTACTTCCCCGTTATTGTGAGGGTATTGCAACGGTAGAAGAGCAGCGACTGGTAAAAGATTGGATGAAGGAGTCTGAAGAAAATCGCCGGATAGTAAAGCAGATGGAAATACTTTATTTAGCGGCTGATACCGTTCATGTAATTAATAATGTAAATACAGAAAAGGCTTTAGTTAAGGTAAAAGGTAAAAAGACTGAAAGAAGGAAGGTGGCTTGGTGGGAGTGGGCACAGCGTGTTGCTGCCGTGTTATTTCTCCCACTGCTTGCTACTTTTTTGGTAGAACATTATGGTGGAAAGGATGCAGATGTACAAATGTTGGAAGCTAGGACAAACCCGGGAATGACTACTTCAGTAGTGTTACCCGATAGTACGGTGGTTTTTTTGAATTCAGAATCCTCTTTGCGATATCCTTCTTCTTTTAAGAATAGCAAGGAGAGAAAAGTTGAGTTGAAGGGGGAAGGGTATTTTGAAGTAACTAAAGATGTGGAGAAACATTTTATTGTGTCTACGGTTCACCGTTCACAGGTAGAGGTGTTAGGAACCAGTTTTAATATAGAGGCTTACGAAGAGTCTCCTGAGGTATCTACTACTTTAATCAAAGGTAAAGTCAACTTCAGTTTCCAAGAAGGTGTCCGCAAAAAACAGATTGTGTTAAACCCCGGTCAGAAAGTTGTGTATGATTCAAAAAAAGGTACAGCACGTTTACTTGAGACTTCCGGTGAAACGGAAACTTCATGGAAGGACGGCAAGATTATTTTTGATAATACTTCTTTGAAGGATGCTTTACGGATTTTAGAAAAGCGATATAATGTGGTGTTCATTCAGAAAAATCCTGCACGTAAGGCTGCTTTTACCGGGACTTTTACCAGTCAGCGTTTGGAGCGTATTCTGGAATACTTTAAATTATCTTCCAATATACACTGGAAATATGTAGACGGTAAGGATGCGTCGCAAAAAAAGACCCATATAGAGATTTATTAATCAAATAACCTTAAATTGAATATAATATGAAAGAACTGTCACCTTAAAGTAACAAAAAACATACGGGAAAATATTGGCGTATCTTCCCGTATGGAAAATCGGTTTTCAAATTAAAGCTTGTTTGGCGACAAGCTTAATCAACTAATTTTAAAACTTAAGTCATTACAAAAGTATGAAAAATAATTGTAGTATCCAATTTTCGAGGATACCAAATCGTCTATGGCTCTCCTCGAAGAAAATCCCAAGAACTATGAAACTATTTACTCTTTTCTTTGCTTGTTCCCTAGGACTGGCTCATGCATCCGAATCGTATGCGCAGAAGGCTATAGTCAATGTGGAGGTACAGAATAAGACTGTAGGGGAAATTTTGAAAGAAATTGAGAAACAATCAGAATTTGATTTCTTCTTTGATAATACGCTTATTGATTTAAATCGTCGTGTATCAGTCACTTCCCGTAACGGTGATATCTTTAAGGTGCTGGAGAAGGTATTTAAAGGTACAAATGTGAAATATTCCATTTTGGATAAGAAGATTGTCTTGACTACTAATGCTGACAATACACAGACTGTGCAGCAGATTACTTTTAAAGTAATCGGAAAAGTAGTGGACAATATGGGAGAAAGCGTGATCGGGGCTACTGTGTTGGAACAAGGGACTACAAACGGTACTGTGACTGATATGGATGGAAACTTTGAATTGGTGGTTTCTAATAAGGAAGTTACTTTAGAGATTTCATATATAGGTTATAGTAAGTCTGTTGTGAAATCAAAAGTAGGTGTCCCTGTCACTGTGACTTTAAAAGAAGATACAGAAGTGTTGGATGAAGTGGTAGTAGTAGGGTATGGAACACAGAAAAAAGTGAATTTGACAGGTGCTGTCAGTCAAGTAGGGGAAAAGGCTTTAGAATCTCGTCCTGTACAAAATGTATCTCAGGCTTTACAGGGATTAGTACCGGGAATGACCTTTGGGGTTGACGCTAAAGGTGGACAGTTGAATAATACTCCTTCCGTATCTATTCGTGGTGCAGGGACAATCGGTAAAGGCTCCACTGGCTCTCCATTGATTTTGATAGATGGTGTAGAGGGTAATATGAACTTGCTTAATCCGTTGGATATTGAAAGCATTTCTGTATTGAAAGATGCATCGGCTTCTTCTATTTATGGTTCTCGCGCTCCGTTTGGGGTTATTTTGATTACAACTAAGCAAGGAAAGACTGGTAAACCGGTAGTAAGCTATAATACTAATATTCGTTTTAATAGTCCTCTTACTGATTATGATATGATGGATTCCTATCGCTTCATGCATTATTATAATGATGCACGTACTAATGGTGGACAGGCAGCTTATTTTAGTGATGAGCAAATAGCTAATGTTTTGGCTTATCAGCGTGGAGAAGTAGGAAAAATTATTCCGGTTACAACTTCAAATACATATACACACAACTGGGCAAATGCTAATACCGATTGGTATGATGTATTTTTCAAAGACCATGCCATGTCTCAGGAACACAGCTTGAGCTTGAGTGGTGGTACGGAACGTTTTTCTTATTATCTGTCCGGCAATTTTATGGATCAGGAAGGCTTGTTGAATTATGCTGACGAAAGTTATTATCGTTATTCTGTAAATGGGAAAATCAATGCGAAAATAAACAAAAACATAAGTCTCTCTTATAATACCAAATGGTTTCGTACTAATTATGAAGCTCCTTCTTATTTGAATCAATTATTTTTCCACCAAATAATGCGTAAATGGCCTAATGCGTTTGTTACTGACCCACAAGGATATTGGGCGGATAACAGTGAGATTATACCATTAAAAGAAGGAGGACGAATGAAGGAAGATTTGGATCAGAACTTCCAACAATTGCAGTTGGATGTCACTCCATTGCCAGGATGGAATATTCACTTACAGGGCAATATGCGTATTACAACTAATTTTACTCATACTGACAGACAAGCTGTTTATGCCCATGACGCCAATGGAGAACCTTATGCTATAGCTATCACTAATGCGACGCAGCCAGGTCAGTCCAGAGTAATTGAAAAAGGAACAAAGAATGAATTTTATACAGTCAATCTTTTCTCGGATTACTCTCGCCAGTTGGGTGACCATTATTTCAAAGTAATGGGTGGATTTAATGCCGAGCATCAAAATGTGAGGACTTTAAGTGCTCAGCGTGATGGCATTATTGTACCAGATTTACCTACAATTGATACTTCTACTGAGCAGGACGTAGCGGGGGGCGGTTATAACCATTGGGCTACTGCCGGTTTCTTTGGGCGCTTGAATTATAATTATAAGGAGAAATATTTGCTGGAAGTAAATGGACGTTATGATGGAACTTCCCGTTTTATGAAAGATCAGCGTTGGAACTTTTTCCCCTCATTTTCTTTAGGTTGGAATGTGGCCAGAGAAAATTTTTGGAAACCGCTGGAATCAGTTGTCAATCAATTTAAACTGAGAGGCTCTTGGGGTGAATTGGGAAATCAAAATACATCGAATTTGTACCCATTCTATGAAATCTTACCCGTGAAAAGCAATTCCGGTAATTGGCTGGTGAATGGAGGAAAAACAAATACGGCAGATATTCCTTCATTGGTTAGTACATTATTGACATGGGAACGTGTGCGTTCTTTTAATGTAGGTTTTGATTTTGGTGCTTTCTCTAATAGATTGACAGGTTCTTTTGACTATTTTGTACGCAAGACTGTCGATATGGTAGGTCCTGCTCCACAATTACCCTTAGTTTTGGGTATTGCTCCTGCTATAGTAAATAATGCTGATATGAAGTCTTATGGTTTTGAAATAGAACTTTCATGGCGCGATAGAATAGGAGAAGTAGATTATGGAGTGAAGTTTAATTTGGCTGATGCCCAGCAAAAAGTGGTGAAATATCCCAATACTACAAATGCTTTCAATGACTGGTATGCAGGAAAAATGAGTGGAGAAATTTGGGGGTATACTTCATTAGGTATTGCAAAAACAGATGAAGAAATGAAAGAGCATTTGGCATCTTTACCTAATGGTGGCCAAAATCAATTAGGAAATAAATGGGGTGCCGGTGATATTATGTATGCTGATATAAATGGTGACGGCAAAGTAGATGGTGGTAAAGGTACATTAGCTGATCCGGGCGATCAAAGGATTATTGGTAATTCTACTCCCCGTTATAATTTTGGATTGGTTTTGGATGCTTCTTATAAAGGATTTGATGTTTCTATCTTCTTTCAGGGAGTAGGTAAAAGAGATTATGCTCCGATTGTAGGAACTAATGGTGCTGTCTTTTGGGGAGCTGTAAATAATATCTGGCAATCAATGGCGATGGAAGAACATTTTGATTATTTCCGTCCTGAGGGCCATCCTATGGGAGCTAATCTGAACGGGTATTATCCGAGACCGGACTTTACCAGCAACAAGAATCATCAGGTACAAACTCGTTATCTGCAAGATGCGTCTTATATCCGTTTGAAGAATTTACAGATTGGTTATACATTACCTAAACAATGGATTAATAAATTGCACATTAATAGATGCCGTGTATATGTGTCTGGTGATAATTTGTGGACTGGAACCAGCCTGGCCAGTATGTTTGATCCTGAAACACTAGCTGCCGGAGATTGGGGATCAGGAAAGACTTATCCATTATCTAAAGTGATATCTTTTGGCTTGAATGTTAATTTTTAAATAGAAATACAATATGTCTTACATAAAAAATACAGTAGCTTCTGTAGCCATGTTATTTACCTCAGTGGTATTGACATCCTGCAATGATTTTCTAGATTGTGAACCGTTGGATAAAATAACCCCGGATGCTTATTTTAATTCAGAAAGTGATTTGGCTGCCTATTCTATTCAACAATATAAATTTCCATCCTATCTTAATTTTGATATCTCTTTAGTAAAAACTGATAACAATTCGGATGACCAGGCCGCAACGGACGCTTCTACCGCGTTGTGGGTACCGGGAGAAAAACGTACTCCTGCTGATAAAGGAGCATGGGATTTTACAGAAATCCGTAAAGCGAATTATTTCTTCCAACAAGTATTACCCAAGTATGAGGCCGGAAGTATAAAAGGCGATGGAGTAATGATAAAACATTACATTGGAGAAATGTATTTTTTGCGTGCCTACCAGTATTTCAATAAATTGGTAAGTCTTGGTGATTTTCCTATTGTAACGGAAGTATTACCTGATGAAACAGAAGTGTTGAAGGAGGAAAGTAAAAGACAGCCTCGTAATAAAGTGGCTCGTTTTATTATAGAGGATTTAGATAGAGCTATTGAATTGATGTCATTGACTACCGATAATGGTAAGAATAGATTGACAAAAAATGTGGCATTGTTGTTTAAGTCTCGTGTAGCTTTGTTTGAGGCTACCTGGTTGAAATACCATAAAGGTACAGACCGTGTGCCGGGTGGTCCGGGATGGCCGGGAGCACAGCAAGAATATAATGCTGGCTTTTCTATTGATATAGACAAGGAAGTAGATTGGTTTTTGGAACAGGCAATGGATGCTTCTGCTCAAGTAGCCGATCGTATTTCATTGACAAAAAATACCGGTATATATAATCCGGACTCGAATCCTTATAACTGGAATCCTTATTTTGAAATGTTTTCGGCTGTTGATATGGAACCGATAGATGAAGTCTTGTTTTGGAGAGCATACAGTTCTGTGCAGGGTGTTACTCATAGTGTAAGTTCTTATCTTTGCAAAGGAGGAGGGGATTTAGGATATACTCGTAGTTTAGTAGATGCATGTTTAATGAAGAATGGATTGCCTATTTATGCGCCAAATTCTGGCTATGCTGGTGACGTGACGATTGAAAATGTTAAAAAAGACAGAGATGACCGTTTACAGTTATTTATGGGTGCTCCTAGTGATTGTTCAAGGCTTGATCCATATGAGACATATAAATATCCTAAGATATTGGAGCAGACCAATGATAGATGCCCGACAGGTTATACGGTTCGTAAATTCTTGACTTATGATCCAGCTCAAGTTGTAATCGGTTCTGGTGCAGTCAATACGTATGGATGTCTTCTTTTCAGATCTGTTGAAGCTAACTTGAATTATATTGAAGCTTGCTATGAAAAAAATGGAAGCTTGGATGCAAAAGCGATAAAGTATTGGAAGGAGATTCGTAGTCGTGCAGGTGTGTCTGATAATATCGATATGACAATTGCTGCTACCGATTTGTCTAAAGAAAATGATTGGGCTAAGTATTCTGCCGGTCAGTTAGTAGACCCCACCTTATATAATATTCGTCGTGAAAGACGCGTAGAACTAATGAGTGAAGGTACCCGTATGCGTGATTTAAAACGTTGGCGTGCTTTGGACCAAGTAGAAAATTATCAAGTTGAAGGATTTAATTTATGGGGTGGCGAACTGGAAAAATTGTATGTTGATGAAGCTGGTAATAGTTTGTTGATTCCAGAAGGTGCTTCAGATAAGCAACCTAATGTATCCAACAAAGAAAACAGCAGTTATTTGCGTGTTAATCAGATTGTAAAAAAGAATAACTTGTTATACGATGGTTATACCTGGATACCAGCCAATTACTTAGAGCCTATTTCTGCTATCAACTTTACACTTACCTCTTCAAATCCTGATGACTTGGAAAGTTCAACGATTTATCAAAATCCGGGTTGGAGTAAAATAGCTAATGAACCGGCTATAGGATATTAATATAAAAAAGAGAATCATTTTTAAGGAGAAGATATAAAAGAGAGTGTGTAAGGAACCCTTCTCTTTTATGTCTTTTCTGTTTGTGTATGTAACATCTTTTATTTTAGATAAGCACAGTTGTATTCTGTAAATACCATGAATATGAAAAAACTGATTATGTTGTATTTCTTTCTTGCCGGAGGAATAGCGGCAAATGCGAAAAATATAGATTATACTTATTTGAAAATGCAGTCTGCTCCTTTTGAGGTAGATGACGATTACCTCTCCAAACATGATATCGTTTATTTTTCACCTACGCAACTGGAGGCGGAAGGCTTTCCGATGGGTAATGGTGATATAGGCGGCATGGTGTGGAATCATGACAATGGCATCGAATTGCAAATCAATAAAAATGATTTGTGGACAAGGGCACAACCAGAAGAATACGGAATGTCATTGTTGAGGCATGCGGCTCGTCTGAAGATCGATTTTGGTGCACCGGTATTCAGTTGGATGCATTTGGAAGAGTTTGAGGGGCGGTTATCGCTGGCAAATGCCGAGAATACATATCGTGCGGTTACGGGTTATTCTGCTACAACTATTCGTACTTGGTTGGCGCAAGATCGTAATGTATGGATAGTGGAATGTGAAAATATACCTGATCCTAAAATGTTGGGAAATCATTCGGTAGCTACGGTTTCGTTGGAAAGACTGGGGAGCCGTTCCTTTACCGGATGGTATGGAGGTTGGTTTGCGAAGAACCCTTCAGTGGGGCTTGGTAAGATGCGTGCAATGGCTGATGCTCGCGAAATGATATTGGAAGAAACGGATGGTGGACTGCACTTTGCTGTAGCTTGCAGGGTGGTAGAGTCGTCCGAGGAACCGGAAACGGTGAATATGCGTCGTGCCGAATGGCGGACAAATAAATGTAAGTTCACAATTATGGTCAGTGTAGCGACTGATCGCGAAGATAAGGATCCGGTAAATGCAGCAAAGAAATTACTTGATGAGGCAGAAGCGAAGGGGGTAGATGAGTTGCGTCGCGAGAAAGATGAGTGGTATCGCAATTTCTGGTCCAATTCGTTTGTGAAGTTGGGTGATGATTATTTGGAGAATATCTATTACTTGCATCGCTATCTGATGTCTGCTGGTTCGCGAGGTGAGTTTCCGTTGGCTTTTAATGGGGGACTTTGGCGTTGGAACCGTGATGTACTTAATTGGGGGACACCGCATCATTGGAACCAGCAGCAGGAATATTGGGGATTGTGTGCGCAAAACGATTGGCGGCTGATGAAACCTTATCTCGACACTTACTTCAAGATGATACCGTTTGCTGAGAAACTGGCAAAGGAGTATGGAGCGGAGCATGATGCATTGCTCATTACCGAAGCGCATAATTTCAACGGTGTACAATGGGGAAAGGACAAACGCTATCTGAGGAACAATTTTACTCCTGCTTCACAGATAGCTTCTCTCTTTTGGGATTATTACGAATTTACGGGAGACGAGGAATTCTTGAAAGAAAGGGCATATACGTTTATGAAGAAAGCTTCTCATTTTTATTTAGACAGGTTGGAATGGGATGAAGAAAAAAATGAATATTTTTTGAAAGCTTCTTTGTATGAGTCGGCCCCTATCGCTTATGTGAAGAATCCTATCAGTGACCGCAATTGCATCGAAAGGCTTTTCAAGGATTGTATCCGTGCGGCGGAAATATTGAACGTAGACAAAGATGAGGTGAAACAGTGGCGTCACGTACTCAATCATTTATGGGAAAGAGGCTATCAGCAGTTTGGTGAATGTGGCGAAGTAATCTCTCCTGCCGAGGAGTATTATACGGAAAAGCGTTATTCTCCATGGATTTGGGGTAACGGTGGTGCCGTAGCTTTTCCGGCAGGGCTGATTGGTATTGATGATAAAGACACTCGCTTGGGAAAAGCTGTTGTGAATCTGTTGAAACACGATGACGAGTGTAACGCGCATTATCCTTATCCGCAGATAGCCGCTCGAATGGGAGAAGGAGATGTGGCCTTGAAGTATATATGGAACGGGGTGAATGTACATCAGATGTATCCACAAGGATTGATGCACAATGTGACCGGTTATCCTGACAATATTTACGATCTTGCTTCTGTGCACAATCTGTTGAAAGACACGTATATGATACGCTCACATGATTTCTTTCAGTGCGGTATGGAACCCATGAGCAATTATTGCACGGGCATAAATGAAATGATGCTCCAAAGCAACGAGGAGAAAATCAGAGTGTTCCCTGCTGTGCCTGCTGCATGGGATTCTATTCCTATGGCATTTATTTTGTTGGCAAGAGGGGCATTTCTCGTTTCTGCAAGTAGGAATAATTCGGCTGAGGTTACACAAGTAGGTGTGAAGAGTTTAAAAGGGAATCTTTGTCGATTACAGAATCCTTGGGGTGACAAGAAATGTGAAGTGTTGAGATGCAGGGATGGCAGGAAAGTTTCCGTAAAGACAGGAGGGAATGGTGTATTGGCTTTCTCTACCCAAACAGGTGAAGAGTATGTTGTTCGGCTCGTTGGTACGGAAACTTTGGTTAAAGAAGTGTATTCTGGCAAGCCTAATATGAAGGTGAAACAATTGGGAAAAAGAAGATTGGGAAAGGTTAGTGGCTGGAATGATTTTCAATGTGGAGGTGAAAAATGAATCTTTACAGTGAAAGTGAAGGCTGAATATGATTATGCACAGAAAAATAAAGCTAATTATTTGTTGAATATTGCTCTTCGCGGAGATGGGTCTATTCATCCTGCTGACCAATCCACTTTGCAAGGTTTTGCTGATCTAAAAGACTGATAGTATACGTGACTGGTTTTGAACAGATAGATTCTTCTTTCTTCCTTTCATCTACTTTTGAAAACGCCCTGCTGACAGGCGTTCCGGCAGTGACAGGACTTCCCGTCATCCCCTTTCAGTTTCCTCCACTCTGTATCTTCACTCCTTCCTGTGAAGGGAGGAGAATCTACAGATGAAACGGGAATGAGGGGAGATCTTACAGTTTTTAACCAATTGATAACTAGTGTGTTTTAAATGAAATGACAGAATGAAAGGAGAAAAGTGAACACCTGCATAGTGAGAGGATAGTGTAATGAACCGACTTGGCTGGTTTGCCGGACATGATAGGCTTGTCCGTCGGACCAGCTAAGCTGGTTCATGAAACATGCCGGCTTTTTCATCAAGACATGCTGACCTTTTAAGTAAAGGTGCTGGCATTTACCAAAAACATAAGGACATTTTAAAAAAACGACCGGTTCTTTTGAAGTAAACGACCAAAGCAACATATCCGGTAACATTAGTAACATGTGACCTGTCACCTGTCACGTTACTGACGTATGAGTCTACACGTATGTATGTGTCGGGCTGTACATACGGTAACGTATGCCTGTATATACGTATGTACTGTGTATCAAGTTCTACCGCAACTTGTACTAAGATGCACTGTATCCTGTACCAAGATTCGCCATAACTTGTGCCAAGTTCCGCTACCTTTGCTGAAAATGGTAAAGGCAACTTGCAGGATAACAAGAATAGTTTTTCAGGAGAAATCCCGGCAAAAAAGTGGAATCAGTCCTTTCGACAGCTTCAGCCAGAAAAGCAGAGGAGAATTCTGCTCACTTGAAAGACGTGCAGAAGAAGGCTAAGCCGCATTCCTTGATGCAGGAAGTGACCACCTTTCTCACCTCCCACTACCACTTCTGTTTCAATGTACTGACCGAGGTAACCGAAGTGGCATGTCTGGAAAACGATGTGCCCGACCCCCATCTGCACTATGCTAAAGTTCTACAAACACGTACCCGAAGAGGAGTATTCCGCCTCTGCTTCCGCTTCGCTATGGTAGAGGATGATCTGCAGAAGGTACTGACCTTTTCCGTCACCCAGTTGTTCGGGCGTATGAAATCCATTCATCCTTCGGTCATAAGGAGCATGACCGCTTACAGTCTGAGCCGCATTCTGCCTCTGTTGGGCGGGTGCATACTGTCAAAGGGAATGTATATAGGGTAGTGGAATGCTAGATACCCTTAATTACCACATGGGATAGGAGAATTAGAAGTCCTTTCTTGAAAGTTCGTGAAAAAGCGAACTTTATTCGTTAAATTATGCGGAAAGTTCACAATAAAGAGATTCCTTGATTTAGGAATATCCCCCGCACAATTGCCATTAAATAAAAGACTTTTTGTTTTGCTGTTATTGAAAGCAAAGTGGATATGGACTATAATCTCTATTCTGTTTCCGGTCTGAAAGTAACGTGCGCAAGGTGAGGGATAAGGCATGAGGTTATGCTGTCATCGGTGTGTATAAATCGGATGAATGGAGATAAAAAGCAAGACTTATTCTAAAAATAAATCAATATGAAAAAACTGTTATTATTATTTTTATTCTTGTGCTCGTTGGAAGTAGCACAGGCACAACCGGGTATCTCAACTGCAATACCTTCTGAAAAACCTTCAAAATACCAGAAAGATCAGATCAAGCGCAAGTATGGTATGTTCATTCATTTTGGTATCAATACATTCCATGATGTGGAATGGTCAGACGGATCTTTTCCGGTGGAAACTTATGCCCCTGCGGAGATTGACGCCTGTCAATGGGTGAAGACAGCGAAAGATGCCGGTATGAAGTATATCATCTTGGTGGCAAAACATCATGAGGGCTTTTGTCTTTGGGACAGTAAATATACTGATTATGACGTGGCAAGTTCGGGAAATAAAACGAATGTGATTGAAGCCGTAGCTAGGGAATGTAAGAGACAAGGCATGAAGCTGGGACTGTATTACTCGTTGTGGGACAGGAAAGTCAATGCGGATGTTGACAATGTGGAGTCGGACAGGAAGTACAATACATACATGTTGAAGCAATTGGACGAACTGATGGACATCACGGAAAAATATACTAAAATAGTGGAGTTCTGGTTTGATGGAAGTTGGGTGAAACCCGGTTATCGCTGGCCGGTAGAAGGCATATACAGAACCATCAAAAGCCGTGAGCCGCAATGCCAGATCGGAATTAACTGGACGATAGGCGAGGATGCGGATCCCCATAATCCGAATGCGCCGGAGAAATCATATAAAATTATTCCGGAGGAACAGAAGGAAGGGGATCCTATCCGTTATTTTCCCAGTGACTTCCGCTTGGGCGATCCGCTTCTGCCCGCAAGTCTGATAAGAGAGTTTGACTTCAAGAAAAACCGGATGGAGCTGGTGGCCCTGCACGCTACAGGTTTCGGAAGGCCCAGCCAGGCGGCATGGACGGAAATCTTTGCGGATGGCCAGTCTCTGCGAATAGCCCGTTGGCCGAATCTCTACGGTTATGATTGGAAAAATACAGGAATCGGGGATGGCTAAGGAAGGGAAAGAGGCTCCTTTCCCTGTATTCGGATATCAGGAAGAGCGCCCTTCGAGTTGGAAATCGGTAGAGAATATGTGGATAAGCGGATACTTTGCGCACGGTTATGCCGATGACAAAAGCATCGACACGATACATAAAATGATTCATACAGGGCAGCATACGGTATATGGATTTATGACAGGTGCGCCTTGGCGTCAATGGTTTGCCTTGAACCTGCTGGAGGAGGAGGAGACAGAGCCTCATTGACCTCTGCCGGAAACTATGTGGAGAATTGCCGGATACATGATTATAACCGGATTGAGAAATCCTATCGTCCCGGAATATGGATGGATGGTGTGGGTAACCGCATCTCTAAATGTGACATCTATGATGCGCCCAGCATGGCTATCCTGTTTCATGGAAATAACCATGTGATAGAACTGTGTGACATAACGAATGTGTGTTCTGAAGTCGATGATCAGGGAGCTGTTTATTATAGTCGTGATCCTTCGGAGCAGGGAAATGTTATCCGTTATTGTTATTTTCATGAATTGAGTCCGCGCCATCGTGTAACGGCTACTTATCATGATGACGGAGCTTGCGGAGCGGAAGTTTATGGTAATATTTATCACAAAGCAGGGTCTTTGCCGGTACTAATCGGTGGGGGACATAATAATCATTACCGGCATAATATATTTATAGATTCTCCTGTTGCCATTCATATAGATGCGCGTATGCAGGGCTGGGGCAAATTCATGATAGAGAAAGGTGCGATAATTGACCAGCGTTTGCAAACAGTCAATTATAAAAATCCTCCTTACAGTACGGCCTATCCTTTGCTCGCTGCATATTGGGACAATGACACTTCTTATCCAAAAGGCAATGTGATAGAAGGAAACTCGTTTTATAAGATAGGAAATGTGGTGCGCGGACAGAGCGAATGGCTGGAATTGTATAACAATTGGGCTACCGGTTCGGATCCAGGGTTTGTGGATGCTGCTGATCCGTTGAAAGGATTTAAGGATGATGCGCTCATTTATCAACGGATCAATGGATTCCCCCGGCTTCCATTTGAGAAAATCGGATGCGATTTATCCAAATGAAAGAGTGTGATGATAAACTTTCAAACCTTATAAAAAAATATTTTATTTCTTTAGGAACATTCCTTTCCCGATTGCCATATAAATAGAGAGTACCTTTGTTTGGCGACAAAGGATCAACTTATTTTTAAACTTTAAGTCATTACCATTAATGGAACATCAAAACAAATTGATTTATGGCGGACTATTGGCGATATCCGCTCTGACCGGCTGTATGGAGCCGGTAACAGAAAAACCTTTGAATATTGTCTATATTATGACGGACGATCATACAGCTCAAATGATGAGTTGCTATGACAAACGTTATATGGATACACCCAATTTGGATCGGATAGCCAATGAGGGGGTACGTTTTACAAACAGTTTTGTCGCAAACTCTCTGAGTGGCCCTAGTCGTGCTTGTATGCTTACGGGCAAACATAGTTGTGAGAATAAATTTTATGATAACTCTACCTGCGTATTTGATTCATCGCAGCAAACTTTTCCGAAACTATTGCAGAAAGCGGGTTATCAGACTGCATTAATTGGGAAATGGCATTTGGAAAGTTTGCCGACAGGCTTTACTTATTGGGAAATAGTTCCCGGACAAGGTGATTATTATAATCCGGATTTCATCACACAAACCAATGATACCATTCAGAGACATGGGTACATCACTAATCTGATTACCGATGATGCCATAGACTGGATGGAAAATAAGCGCGATAAAGAAAAACCTTTCTGTCTGCTTATTCATCATAAGGCTATTCATCGTAATTGGATGGCGGATACCTGTAATCTGGCCTTATACGAAGATAAAGAATTTACTTTACCCGATAATTTCTTTGACGATTATGAGGGCCGTTCCGCAGCTGCGGCTCAGGAGATGAGTATTGTGAAAGATATGGATATGATATATGATCTGAAAATGCTCCGCCCTGACAAGGAATCCCGTTTGAAATCATTGTATGAAAGCTTTATCGGACGTATGGACGAAAGACAGCGTGCCGCGTGGGATGCATTCTACGGTCCTGTGATCGATGATTTTTATCAGAAGAATCCGCAAGGAAAGGATTTGGCTAATTGGAAATTCCAACGTTATATGCGCGACTATATGAAAACAGTCAAATCACTGGATGATAATGTAGGACGTGTGCTCAATTATCTGGAAGAAAACGGGTTGCTGGATAATACATTAGTTGTCTATACATCAGACCAAGGATTTTATATGGGAGAGCACGGATGGTTTGACAAGCGTTTCATGTATGAGGAATCCATGCGTACTCCGTTGATAATGCGTTTGCCGAAAGGATTTGACAGGAAAGGTGATATAACTGAAATGGTACAGAATATAGACTATGCACCTACTTTCCTGGAACTGGCAGGTGTAAAAGTACCCGAAGATATTCAAGGCGAGTCTTTGTTACCTTTATTGAAAGGAAAGAAGCCTGCGGGCTGGCGTAAATCATTATATTATCATTTTTATGAATATCCTGCCGAACACATGGTGAAACGTCACTATGGAGTACGTACAGACCCTTATAAATTGATTCACTTCTACAATGACATTGATGCATGGGAACTTTATGACTTGGAAAAAGACCCTGCCGAGATGCACAATGTAATCAATGATCCTGCTTATAGTGAAGTATTGGCTGATATGCAGGCGGAGTTGAAGAAATTGCAAATCCAATATAACGATACAGACTTTGTAAAATAAAGACAATGAATAAGACATTCTTATTAAGTGTAATACTGGGAGTTTTATGCTTTCCGGTAAAGGCACAGACCTTGCCTGTACCTACACCGGTACAATTGCAATGGCAGCAGATGGAAACAACGGCATTTGTTCATTTTAGCGTGAATACTTATACGGATATGGAGTGGGGATATGGCAACGAGTCCCCTGCCATCTTTAATCCGACTAAGTTAGACTGTCGTCAATGGATACGGACTTGTAAAGAAGCGGGACTGAAAGGAGTGATCCTTACTGCCAAGCATCATGACGGGTTTTGTTTGTGGCCGTCGGCTTATACGGAATACAGTGTGAAGAATTCTCCATGGAAGAACGGAAAAGGCGATTTGGTACGCGAATTTGTGGATGCTTGCCATGAGTATGGGATGAAAGTGGGATTATACCTTTCTCCTTGGGATTGTAACCATCCTGATTATGGAAAACCGGAATACATCACTTACTTCCGCAATCAGTTGCGCGAATTGCTGACTAATTATGGGAAATTGTATGAGTTTTGGTTTGACGGCGCCAACGGGGGACGTGGTTATTATAGTACGGATTCCTTACATACCCGAAAGATTACCGCAGATTACTATCCATGGGAATCTTTGACAGAAATGGTATATGAATTGCAACCCAACTGTGTGGTGCATGGTGGAAGTGCACAGAACATCCGCTGGGTAGGCAATGAGGAAGGGTACGCTTTGGAAGAGCATTGGAGTACAGTGAGAAAGCCGGAATTCTATGATAAGGGGATACCAAATGGTAAACAGTGGATGCGCGGACATGCGGATGGTACGTTATGGATTCCTTCAGAAACTGATGTATCCATCCGTCCCGGTTGGTATTATCATGCTTCGGAAGACCATAAACTGAAATCATTGTCCCAATTGACTGACATTTATTATGAGAGTGTGGGACGTAACAGTTTGTTATTGCTTAATCTGACCCCCAATCAAGAAGGATTGATTCCTGAGCAGGATTCCTTGCGTTTGGTAGAATGGTATCGGCGATATACCTCTGAACTAAAGAAGAATCTCGTTAATCAGAAAATGAAAGTAACGGGCAAGAACCGTAAGAAGTTGAAATATACTTTGGATGGCAACCGAGGTACATATTGGGAAGCTGATACAAAAACGCCTGTACTGGAAGTGGATTTTGGAAAAGAATTAACTTTCAACCGTTTGTTATTGCAAGAGTTTATTGAGAAAGGGCAAAGAGTAAAGCAGTTTGTTGTAGAATATTTTGATAATGGGAATTGGCAGAAATTGGATGAACAGACTACTATCGGTTATAAACGGATTCTGCGTTTTCCCGAAGTCACTGCTTCACGTCTGCGAATACGGATAACAGATGCATGGGAGGCACCTTGTCTGGCAGAAATACAGGTCTTTAAAACGGAAACTCCGCTGGATGCTCCTGTGATTACCAGAAATAAGAATGGAGAGGTGAAGTTGGTATGCAGCAATAAGGATGCTTCTATCTATTATACTACAGATGGTAAAGAGCCACAACCTGGTGTAAGCCCTCGTTACCAGTCGCCTGTTCCGGCAGACGGTGATCGGATTATTAAAGCGATAGCAGTGGACGGAAAGAAAAAGTCAACAACTGCTACGCGTACTTTTACCGGCAGTAAGGCTCATTGGAGTACCTTGCCTGATAAAGCCGGTATGCTTGTTTTTGATGAAAACCAGCATACAACTTGGGTTGGAAAAGATGTGCTTGAGGTTGACTTGCAATCAGCAAAGGAAATGACCGGTATAAGCTATCTGCCTGATCAGGCACGATGGGCTAATGGAATTGTTGTAAAATATATGATTGAGATCTCTTTGGATGGAATCCGATGGGAAGAGGCAGCCCGTGGAGAGTTTGCCAATATTCAGAACAATCCTGTAGAACAGCAGGTAATTTTCCGGCAGACGCATAAAGGACGCTACATCCGTTTCCATGCCTTGTCAACAGTGGATGGTCAAAAGAGCATGGGGGTAGCGGAATTGGACATTTTATTTTCTAAAAACTGATAAGTAATGAAAAAGTATAACTATGTAGGATGGTGTATGGCCGGTAGCCTTGGTTTGTCCGCTATGTCCGGACAGGCTGCACAACCGGAAAAAAAGCAACCGCATATCATCTTGATAATGACTGACCAACAACGTTGGGATGCATTGGGATGTGCGGGAAATGAAGCTGTGATTTCTCCAAATGTGGATCGCTTGGCAGCCGATGGGCATTTGTTTTGTAATGCCTATACGGCTGCTCCAAGCAGTACTCCGGCACGTGCGGGTATGCTGACGGGTATGTCTCCCTGGCATCATGGCTTGTTAGGATATGGACAGGTGGCGGAGCATTATCCTTATGAAATGCCGCAGATGTTGAAAGACTTGGGCTATCATACATTGGGAATAGGAAAGATGCATTGGCATCCGCAGAATGTGTTGCATGGATTCGAAGTGACTATTCTGGATGAAAGCGGACGTGTGGAGTCTCCTTATTTTATGAGTGATTATCGTAAATGGTTCAATACGCAGGCTTTCGGCCTGAATCCCGACAGTACAGGGGTGGAGTGGAATGCCCACGGAGCGAAAGCGTATGCTTTGCCCGAGCGCTTGCATCCTACCGTATGGACAGGAGACAGGGCGGTGGAGGCGATAACAGGTTATTCTTCTGAACGGCCTTTGTTTTTGAAAGTGTCTTTTGCCCGTCCGCATAGTCCGTATGATCCTCCCCGGCGAATAGTGGATAAGTATGAGGGCAGAAAAATACCCGCTCCCGTTGTAGGTGACTGGTGTAAAGATCTGGCAATAGATACTCATCCCGAAAAAAATCCTGAAGCGGCTGTAGGAAACTATGGAGTGGAATATGCCCGGAATTCCCGTAAGTATTATTACGCTTCGGTTACTTTTATTGATGAGCAGGTAGGGCGCATTGTGGATGAACTGAAAAAGAAAGGAATGTATGACAATGCGCTGATATGCTTTGTTGCCGATCATGGCGATATGTTGGGAGATCATCATTTGTGGCGTAAAACGTATGCTTATGAAGGTTCGGCAGCTATTCCTTTTATTATAAAGTTACCCGAAAACATGAAAAGTAGCCTGAAGCCCGGTGAAAAAATAGAGGCTCCGGTGGAGTTACGCGACTTGCTTCCTACTTTTCTGGCATTGAACGGCTGCCGGATTCCGGAAGAAATAGACGGTCTGTCTTTACTTCCTTTATTGGAAAAAGGGAAAGCTCCCTGGCGTGAATATATTGATATAGAACATTCCACCGCTTATTGGGCGGATAATTATTGGTGTGCTTTGACGGATGGGAAAATAAAGTATATCTGGTTTTTCCGTACAGGTGAGGAACAATTGTTCGATTTGTCAAAAGACCCATACGAATTGCATGATTTGTCAAAAGCCAAGGCTTCCGGAAAGACATTGGAAAAGATGCGGAAAGCGATGGCCGGACATTTGCAGGAAAGAGGGGAAGAGTGGGTGAAAGACGGCAAGTTGGTCATCCGCAATAAAAATCTTTTATATAGTCCGAATTATCCAACAAATAAAAAATAAACCATGAAGAAATTAATTCTAACCTTTTCATTTTTAGTGTTGTTATTCGGCACTTTGCAGGCATCGGTTTCCATTATCCCGATGCCGCAAAAGTGCATCGAAAAAAGAGGCAATTTTACGGTAAATGACAAAACTGTAATTACGTTGTCAGTAGATAACGAGGAGATGCGCAATGCCGTATCTTTCTGGAATGATTTGTTTGATACGGCTGCCGGGTTCTCATTGGAGGTCTCTTCCACTCCCCGTTCTTCCAATGTGATTCGTTGCCGGCTTAACACAGCTCTTCCCAATGAGGAATCATACAAGCTGACAGTCTCTTCATCTTCTATCCATATAGATGCCAAAACCCCTAAAGGCATTTTCTATGCTTTTCAAACTTTGCGCCAATTATTACCTTCTGCCATTGAAAGTGACAAGCAGGTGGCGGAAAAAATAAAATGGAACATCCCTTGTGTGGTGATAGAAGATTCGCCTGCATTCTCTTATCGCGGAGTGATGCTTGATGTTTCCCGCCACTTCATTCCTAAGGAAGATGTAAAGCGTCACATCGACTTGCTTGCTTTTCATAAATTGAACATCCTTCATTGGCATCTGACTGATGACCAGGGATGGCGTATCGAAATCAAGAAATATCCCAAACTGACTACCGTCGGAGGTTACCGTAAGAAAACGATTGTGGGATATATGTGGGACAATCCTACTGAATGGAATACCAAACGCTATGGTGGATTTTATACACAGGAAGATATCAAAGAAGTGGTGGCGTATGCCAAGAAGCGTTTTGTGGAAATTATTCCTGAGATAGAAATGCCGGGACATAGCGTGGCGGCACTGACTGCTTATCCTGAATATTCCTGTACCGGAGGACCTTTTGAGGTGGAAGGCCGTTGGGGTGTTTTCAATGACATTTATTGTACTAAGGAATCTACTTTTACCTTTATGCAGGATATTCTGGATGAGGTGGTGGAACTTTTCCCCTCCAGCTATATCCATTTAGGTGGGGATGAGGCCCCTCGTATCCGTTGGAAAAATTGTGTACACTGTCAGGAACGGATGAAGCAGGAACATTTGACAAAAGAGGCTGAATTACAGACTTATTTCATCAATCGAATTGAGAACTATCTGAATACCAAAGGAAAGAAAATTATCGGTTGGGATGAAATCTTGGAAGGAGGTATTCTGCAACGTGCTACCGTGATGTCATGGCGGGGAGAGAAAGGGGGAATTCATGCCGCGAAAGCCGGATATGATGTCATTATGTCTCCTAATATTTATATGTATTTCAATTGTCTTCAGTCTAAAGTCAATGAAAAGAAAATTGGAAATCCCAATCGGGTGATTACTTTGGAAAAAGTTTATAATTATCATCCGGTTCCCGAAGTCCTGAGTGCGGATGAGGCCAAACATATTAAAGGAGTACAGGCCAATTTGTGGACGGAGTATATGTCTGCGCTCGATGAGATGGAGTATATGCTTTATCCGCGTGTGGCAGCTTTGTCCGAGGTGGCGTGGAGCAAAAAGGAAAATAAGGATTATGGAAGATTCTGTACCCGTTTGGAGAGCATCCGACGGCATTATGATGTGTTAGGAGTAAATTATTGTAAGAAAATCAGTAATGAATGATCTGTTTGTGATGAATATGAAAAGAAAAATACTATTTGTTTGTCTCTCCTTCCTTGCTTTGTTGCAAGGGTGGGCGCAACATACCTGGCAGGCCGGTCCGGTCAATTTAGAACTTATTCAACGGGGCAATTCGGAGTTCCCTTCCGGTTTCTCCGCTTTCTCATTGAAAAATCGTTTTATTTGGTGTGGTTCGGCTATTCAGGCAGAGGAAGATGGAAAGTATTATTTATTTTATTCCGCTATGAAATCAGGACCGAAGTACCCTAGATTTATAGATGCTTGGTTGCTAGGTTCGATGATTGGAGTAGCTGTATCATACTCTCCTTATGGGGGATATAAGGATATAGGTATTGTCTATAACAAAGATGGATATCGTCCGGACAGCTGTTCATGGGATGCACAATCGGTTCACAATCCGCATATCAAAAGATATAACGGAAAATACTATTTGTATTATTGTGCTACGGTGGATCCGGGTGGAAATGCTCATGTAAAGGGAAAACTAAGCAGAAGAGACAGACTCCAGCAAAATCAAAAGTTGGGGGTATTGTGCTTTAATTCCATAAAAGAATTACTGGAAGGTAAATTTTCATGTAATGAGCAACCTTTACTTGCTCCACGTACACGGGTGAAGCCTGATAATGTACTGGAACCCTCACCTGAAGGAACCGTAACCAAGCCTGATAATCTCATTTTAGTCAATCCGGCAGTGGTATATCATCCTTTGAAAAAGAAATATTATCTTTACTTTAAAGGGAATGTCTATGATCCTACTTGGCGTGGTGTGCATGGAGTGGCCATAGCCGATGCCCCCGAAGGCCCTTTTATTGTGCAGGATGACTATGTATTTGAGTTTGAAACAGGGGATAACCAGAAATTGAATGCGGAAGACCCGTTTGTATGGTATCACCGGAAAGACAATTGTTTCTATGCTGTTTTTAAAGATTTCACGGGAGGATTTACAAAAGGTGAGCCGGGATTGGCCATCATGTATGCTGAAGATGGTATACATTGGAAACTTCCTGAACATTCTTTGTTTATGAATAAAGAAATAATTCTAAAGAATGGAGAGCGGCTAGAGGTAGATCGGTTGGAACGTCCTCAGCTGTTATTGGATGAAAATGATGAACCGATTGTGCTTTATTCAGCTTGTTCCATTACTCCATTGAATATGAAACAGGATGGGAGCTCGTTTAATATCCAGATTCCAATTCTTCGAAATAAGTAAGAAGGATATGGTATAAAAGCAGTCCGGCATATGGATGAATATCTGTGCCGGACTGCTTTTTTATATTG
>ERZ827528.1593-NODE-1593-length-23083-cov-3.010509_pt1 | contig 23083 bp, 24 predicted proteins | sample MGYA00519768_ERZ827528 | MGnify/ENA primary metagenome ERZ827528 (study PRJEB31778, sample SAMEA3449343) | human gut metagenome | biome: human gut; feature: human-associated habitat; material: faeces | place: United Kingdom | collected 2010/2012 ...
AATTGGATGCGGAATATTGGATGACAGACGTTCTGTATACGCTGAGCTGCAACTATAATCGTTCTTTGTCAGGAGACAAAGTAAAAAAAAGCGGAGCGGGCCTGCTGCCGGAAACGCTGAGGCAGGATCCCGAGATTTTTATAAAAGCGTTTACCGGCTTGGGAAATAACGAGATCGCCGCGCTTTGCGGAAAAAAGAAATCGGAGATTTCACGGCTTTTAGAAGAGAAAAAGGCGGCCGTGAAAGCCGTTCGCGAAACGGCGGCGCAATACTGTCCCGATTATTGGGATCGGATTGGCTCCGATGCGCCGACGGGGGCGGAGGCGATCCCGCATAACGTGCGGACGAAAACAGAGGCGCAGGAACGGAAGCAGAAACGGATCGGCCATTATAAAGTGATCCTGGCGGTCGTACTGCTGATCGGCTTTCTGGCCGGCGCGGCCGCAGGGATCGTACAATTGATCCGCAATAATTACGGCAGCGATATTGACAAAAATGAATTGGGCGAGGATATCTCTCTGCAATTTAACAATAATATCGCCATGACGGAGCTGAACGGCGTGATTTATTTCCGCGGAAGCAATAACGCGTTTTACATGCGGGATATGGCGACCGGCGCATCCGCCAAGCTTTCGGATGATTATCCGAAAGAGCTGCTCAATGACGGCGCTTATATTTACTACAGAAACAATATCGACGGATACATGTACCGGATCGATCCGGACGGCGGGAACAGAACGCGCCTTTGCGACGTGCCCGGTTCCGCTATGGCGCTCTACGAGGGATATCTGTATTTTTCTACAACGGGGGGGATCTACCGAATTCCTTCCGCGGGCGGCACGCTGGAAACGGCAGAGCTGATCTTAGATACCTCCAATGACGCAAATCTGTTCTGTGTGGATATGACTCTGGACGCCAGCGGCAACGTATACTTTGCCAGCGGCGTGGGAAAGGGGATTCACCATGTTACGGACTACCAGGGGGAACCGTCGGTAGACGGGATCTTTACAGAAGAGGCCTATACGATCCAGATTGACGGCAACCAGCTGTACTTTGACTATAAAGAAGCGTCCGGGAATATTATTTTATACAGCTTTGACCTGGAAGCGTACCTTTCAGGCACGGAGGAAGGGCGCGTTCTGCCCAAGGTCGTTTCGAATGCAGACGGCGTCAACATTACGCTGTCAACGGGAGCATTCTATGTTAAGGATGGCTGCATCTATTACGCGGGCGTTTCGGAGGGAAAATCGGCGCTGCTCATGCTGGATGAGGCAAGACAGGAATCCGTACTGCTGACGGTTCCTTCCGGCTCCCTGAGCGCCGAGAATCTTTCTGTTACAGATATCTATATTTCCGACGAATGGGCGTATTGCTTCGCCTCCGACGGAAAAGCGAATGGAAAGCGGATCTTTTTTGCCGGCGCGCTGAATAAAGAGGAAAGCGTAACGATCTATGAAAGCTGAGAGGTGTTTGTGTTATGAGAGGTTTGTTTATTATTAATCCGTCATCAGGCAAACAGACGAATCAGGGAAAAGCATTGCAGGCGATGCATGAGCTGCTGAAGGACCAGGTGATTGAAGAAGCCGTTGTTTTCTATACAAGAGGGAAAGGGGATGCGCGGAATCAGGCCTATGAAGCAAAACGGGAGGATTATGATTTTGTAGTGGCTGTCGGGGGAGACGGAACCGTCAATGAGGTTGTTTCGGGGCTCCATTTGAGCGGCAGCGGGATTCCGCTGGCAATCTTCCCTTCGGGGACCTCGAATGATTTTGCCCGATCCGTGGGAATTTCTCCGACGGTATATTGTCTGTATCACCTGATCAAAAGCTACCATGCGGTAGCGGCTGATATCGGCCGGTTTAACGACCGCGATTATTTTCTGAATGTTACGGCGGGAGGCATTTTGTCGGACGTAGCGCACAGCGTGAGCGTAGAGGCAAAAACGCTTTTCGGGAAGACGGCCTACGTCGCGGAGGCGCTGAAAAAGGTCTCGGAAAACTGGTTTCGCACGACGCCGCTCCTGTTCGAAATGGATGGAGAGCGCGAGGTATTCGATGTGTTTTTCTTCATTCTGGCAAATTCGAAAAGCGTAGGAGGCTTTCCGAAAATCTGCGTGGATGCAAAGATTAACGACGGGTATATGGACCTTTGTGTCGTTAAAAATGTAGATGCGCTAACGGCTCTTCCCGTACTGACGCAGATTCAGGCGGGAACGCATATCCATAACAAATTAGTCGAATACCGGCAGGTACGGGATTTGAGGATTTTTCCGACGGAAGAAACCACCGAATTTCATTTGGACTGCGACGGAGAATATGCCGGGGAGCTTCCTCTGCATGCAGAGGTGCTGCAGGGCGGCGTACAGCTGCTGCTGCCCGCAGAAAATACGAAAACAAAGAAAATTGTTATGGAAGATCAAGGCGCTATTCCGCAATCCTGATGAGACGGTTGCCTGTATAATCGCAGGAAACGAGACTGTAGCGCGTCCCATTTTCCCGGAGCTGTACGTCGGTACGGCGGGCTTCCGCCCGATCCGCGTCCGTAAAACCGTGGATATGGCCATAATAACATTTTTTTATGTTGTTTTCTTCAATGCATTGTGTGAAAAGCGTATCTTTCTGCTGCTGGCCGTACGGAGGATAATGCAGAAAAACGATGATTTCACCGCGCTCTTTCTCGGGAATCGCGTCTAAGAGTCGATTTGCCTTCTCCAGAGAGCCCCGGAGCCGGCCGGCTTCACGCAGATAGATTTTCTCGTCCGTCTGCGCTTTATACTCGCTGTCGCCCGGACAAAGCCAGCCGCGTGTTCCGGCAATTGCGTAGATTCTGCCGGAGGAGCGTACGGCGATACTGTCGTTGTAAAGAAAGGTCAGGGAAGAAAATCCGCTGTGCTGCTTCCATTCTTCCATTTTTCTTGATGTGGTCCACCAGAGGTCGTGATTCCCCTTTAATAATATTTTCGCCCCGGGCAGCTCGTGGATAAACCGGAGATCGGCGGCGGCTTCCTCCGCATGGAGCGCCCAGGAATGATCTCCGGGCAGAACGACGAAGTCTTCCTGCCGCACCTGGGAAATCCAATCCGCTCTGATTTCTTCCTCGTGATTTTTCCAGGCGCCGCCAAAAATATTCATCGGCTTGTCCGCCGCAAAGGACAGGTGAAGATCGGAAATCGTGAAGATCGCCATCAGGTCTCCTCCTTATGGAAGTATGCGTATATGCTCGCAGCACTTGCGGCGCTGATTCCCTTCACCTCTGCGAGCTGCTCTGCAGTTGCCTTCCGGATTGCGGCGAGGGAACCGAAATGCTTTAGAAGCGCAAATTTACGCTTTTCTCCGATGGAAGGAATCTGATCCAGCTCCGAGAGGCGGTATCTTTTCTGCGTCATTTTCCGGTTCTGCTGGATGGCAAACCGATGCGCCTCGTTCTGGATGGCACTGATTAGTCTCCAGAGCTCAATATGATCCCGGAGCACGAGCTCCTTGTAGCCGCCTCTGTTTTCTATCACCGGATGCCTGCGCTCGGCGAATGCGCCCACGAGGGAACGCGTCCGATGCTTGTCGTCTTTTACCATCCCGTAAACCGGGATACGAATTCCCTTTTCCTGCAGTACGGTCTCTGCGGCGGCGACCTGGCCCGCCCCGCCGTCTACCAGGATCAGATCGGGAAGCGCTTTAAAGCCTTCCCGATTTTCTTCGTAAGCGGTAAATCGTCTGCGGAGCACCTCCTGTATCGAGCCGACGTCGTTTCGCTGCCGGATTTCCTTCATGTTAAAATTTTTATATGCCTTTTTATATGGAAGACCGTTTACAAACACGATCAGCGACGCGTTGATTTCGCTGTCGCCGGTATTTGAGATATCGTAGGCCTCGATCCTTGCCGGGAGCTTTTCCAAAGCAAGCGCTTCCTGTAGAATTTCAAGCGCTTTCTGCTCCCTGCCGTCGCCGCCGGGAGCGGAGGCTTGATTTGCCAGCGCGATTCCGGCGTTCATTCGGACCATTTCAACGAGCTTTTTTTTGCTGCCTCTCTGCGGAGTGATGAGCTCGCATTTCGCACCGCGCAGTCCGGAAAGCCACGTCTGCAGAAATTCCTGCTCTTCCCGTTCTGCGTCGCTGTCCAGGCGGCACTGAATATAGATTCTGGGAGGGATAATATAATTTTCCGCGTAAAATTGTTTGATGAAGCTGCTCATAATCGCCTCGTCGCTGTCTGCCGCGGCCCCTTCAAAAATAAAGTATTCTCTTCCAACAACGCTGCCTCCTCGGACAAAAAATACCTGCAGGCAGGCGTCGACGTCATTTTTTTCGATGGCGGCCGCGTCGAAGTCGTCCTCCGATACGGAGACGATTTTCTGCTTTTCTTCAATCATGCGGACGGCCTTTATTTTTTCGCGGTATACGGCGGCCTGCTCGAAATCGAGCGCGTCCGCGGCCTCCAGCATCTTCCCGCGCAGCTTTTGCTCCAGGTCTTCCAGATGACCGTTCAGAAACGCAAGGACGTCCTGTGTCATCGCGGCGTATTCTTCCTCTGAAATTTTACCGCAGCAGGGGCCCTTGCAGAGTCCCATATGATAATTCAGACATGGTCTGAGCACGGCTCCCGGCCGAAGCTTCTTGCTGCAGGGCCGAAGCGGCAGGATCGTTTTGATTGCCTCCAGCGTGGTGTTTACGGCCCAGGTGCTGTGATATGGGCCGAAATATTTGCTGCCGTCCTTCTGGACGCTTCTTGCGAGCGTAACGCGCGGAAACGCCTCGGAAAGCGTGACTTTAATATAAGGATATCCCTTGTCGTCTTTCAGTAAAACGTTATATTTGGGTTTGTATTTCTTGATGAGATTATTCTCTAAAAGCAGCGCTTCGTATTCGCTGTCGCAGACGATATATTCAAAGCGTGCGATTTGCGAAATCATAACCGTGATTCTGTCGCTGTGCGGCGTGTTCTGGAAATAAGAGCGTACCCTGTTTTTCAGAACGCGCGCTTTTCCGACATAAAGCACGTCATCTTCGCTGTTTCGCATGATATATACGCCGGGCTTCTCCGGCAGCTTTTTTAAATCTTCCCGTATGGTATCGTTCATCTTCGACCGCTTGCCGCATTTTGCTCCTTTTCACGATACAGTATAACACAAATTTCTGTATAAGAAAATGTATATTGACATTCAAGCCGTTATCCTGAATAATAAGAGTAATATTTTACCCGGAGAGGATTTTGGGAATTGATGAAAAAAGTAAAAACTGCCGCGTTTTTTTTGCTTGCCTGCTTGCTGCTTGCAGCGACTTCCTGTACGGAGAAGGAGTCTGGTCTTATGAAAAGAGAGGAATACATAGAACATCTGGCGGAAAAGTATAAAGAGTATACGGAAGTGGAGTACGGACTTGATATCACGAAAAAAACCGACGTGATATCGATCTGCTATTCAACCTGGTTTACGAGAATTCTGGGAAAGGATACGGAAAATCCGAATCCTCCGAATATAACGGAGATCCTGGCAGGAAATCAGGAGTGGGGAGGCTTGTATCAGTTCCATTATTGGGCGAAGCCAGCGCTCGGATATTATAAAAGCCATGATAAAGACGTGATCCGGACGCATATGACGCAGCTTGCCGACGCGGGAGTGGATTTTATTATTATCGACAATACCAACGCGTCCGACGGCTGGATCGGAACAAGCGAATGGGAGCTTTATATAACGCTTCCGTGCGAGGCGATCCTGGATACGATTACGGAAATGCGCGCCGAGGGATTGAACACGCCGTATGTGGTTTTCTGGAGCGGCGTCAAGTCCGAGTTCGGCTGGGCCGTTGTCAACGAGACATACGAGCAGTTCCTGTCGCAGGAAAAATGGAAGGACTGCTTCGTATATTGGGAGGGAAAGCCGTTTATGATCACGACCGATCTGGCGGAAAATGCTCCGGAGCATCTGACGATCCGGAAGATGTGGGGCCTGAAGGCACAGCCGGAGGAAGGCGTCTGGAGCTTTTTGGATATTAAGAACATGCCGAATCCGGACGCGGATGGATATGTGGAGCAGATGTGCGTCTGCACCGCCGCGCAGGAAACCTATATGTCGCTTCCGACGGCGCACGGCAGGAATCACGGGATCTTCCTGTATACGCAGTGGTATAACGCATTTCAGAACAGGCCGAAGGTTATTACCGTCACATGGTGGAATGAATGGGCAGCGCAGCGCTTTGAGGAAAACGGAAATAATCTTTTTGTAGATAATTATACGCAGGAATACAGCCGGGACATCGAGCCGATGGAGGGCGGACACGGGGATCAGTATTATCAGTGGCTGAAAGAATATATCCGGGCGTACCGCGCTTTGGAGGAATGCCCGGTTTTGGTGGAGGCCGGCTATGAAAACGAAGCGGCCGCGGCGGCGGAGCCTGCGCAGCGGGATTGATTTTGAAACGGACGGACGTTTATGTTATAATGATGGCAGAGCTTTTGCGGAGGTGTGCTCGCAGTGGATTTCTTGATAGACAATTTATGGGTTTTGTGGCTGATCGTAGGCGCGGTTATGCTGCTGATTGAGGTCAGCACGGCGGCGCTTGTATCGATCTGGTTTGTATTTGCAGCAGTCCTCACCGCTGTAGTCGCATCGTTTTGGGATAACTTCATTGCACAGGTAATTCTTTTCTTTGTTCTTTCCGGAGTTTTCCTGCTCCTTTTCCGGAATGTGTATAAAAAGAAGCTGCAGAATGGGAAGGCTCCGGACGGACCGGATTATTCGCTGCTCGGAAAAACGGCGACCGTTTCGGAGACCGTTACGCCGTACGAGGGAAAGGTGCTGGTCGGAGACGTTTTCTGGCGCGCCGTGAGTGAAGACGGGACGGAGATCCCGAAGGGCGCAGTCGTCTCGATCACCGGGCAGGACGGCACCACATTGAAAGTAAAAGTAAAATGATTTGATATCAGGAGAGAAAAGGAGTGTTGTATATGGGACCGTTAGGTTTTATTCTCATTGCGGTCGGCGTTGTCGTCATTATTGCGTTGATCTGCAACATTAAAATCGTTCCGCAGGCAAAGGCGTATGTCATAGAGCGCCTTGGCGGATACCATGCGACGTGGAGCACGGGAGTGCATTTTACGGTGCCGATCATCGACCGTGTCGCAAGCAAAATTTCGCTGAAGGAAAACGTCGTGGATTTTCCTCCGCAGCCGGTTATTACAAAGGACAACGTTACGATGCAGATTGATACCGTCGTATTTTTCCGGATCCTTGATCCGAAGCAGTATACGTACGGTGTGGAAAGACCGATGATGGCCATTGAGAACCTGACGGCGACGACGCTTAGGAACATCATTGGGGATCTTGAGCTGGATGCCACGCTGACGTCGCGCGACGTGATTAACTCAAAGATTACACACGTACTGGACGAGGCCACGGATCCGTGGGGCATCAAAATTAACAGGGTGGAGCTGAAAAACATCATGCCGCCCAAGGAAATCCAGGATTCCATGGAGAAGCAGATGAAAGCGGAGCGCGAGCGCCGCGAAAAGATTTTACAGGCGGAGGGCGAAAAGAAATCTGCGATCCTGGTTGCGGAGGGGGAAAAGGAGTCGGCGATTTTAAGAGCAGAGGCGGAAAAGGAATCGGCGATCCTGCGTGCGGATGCGGCAAAAGAGGCTCTGATCCTCGAAGCGGAGGGAAAGGCTGAGGCAATTCTGAAGGTTCAGGAGGCAACCGCAAAGGGAATCGCGATGATTAACGAGGCGGCGCCGTCTGATGGAGTCATCCGACTGAAGTCGCTGGAGGCGTTCGAGAAGGCGGCCGACGGACAGGCGACAAAGATTATTATTCCGTCGGAAATTCAGGGCCTTGCCGGTCTTGCTTCCGGGATCAGCGAGGCGCTGAAATAAAAGCGGGGTTCTCTTGCCGCGCGGACGAAAATCCCGCGGAGCAACGGAGGGGCAGAGAACGCGGCCGTAAAACCAGCGTTTTCTGCCTTCCCGTTTTTCTTGACACCCTGTCGGTTTTGCTATATAATTTGCACGTCTTGGCCGCTGCTTGCCGAGACGGCAGAAGCGGAAATATAATATTTTTGGAAAGATGGTCGAGTTGGTTTAAGGCACCGGTCTTGAAAACCGGCGTAGGTTTGCGCCTACCGTGGGTTCGAATCCCACTCTTTCCGCCACGTCGGAGCAAAGTCTGCTTTGTTTCGACTTATTTTTTGCCTACGGCAGAAAGTAAGCCGTCCGCCCGCTCCCTTGCTCCTACTCTTTCGCAAAAAGTCACGCTCGGCTCGCTGCCGCTACCAGCTTTTGGCGAGTTTGAGAGTTCAAATCCCACCGCCGAAATACCGAAAACACCTTTTTCCTGTGGCTCTCACAGAATTTGTCTGAAAGCTCCGATGAAATCGGAGCTTTCGGCGTTTTATAACACGCTGAAACGCATCTGAAAATTCCGGAACCTTCGGTGAGTAAAGTCAAGCTTTTTTTGATATTATCGTTGAGAATGAAAAAAAAACAGTGTGCGGGTAGTTAGACAAGCCTCACAATTACGATGTTTTTTGATATAGAATGTATTTATTTGTATAATTTATTCATCTGATAAACAAAAATAAAAATATTTCAATTATATATTGACATATATAATTGTAAGTTTTATAATTAGTACAACTTACAGTCGTATAAATAATATGTTTGTGAACGAATAGAAACGTAGGAATATATTATATATTAATTGGAGGAGGATAATATGAGAATTAAAAACTGTTCATTGCTTGCAAAATCAATATGTGTGTTGATGTGTCTCTTGTTGCTGACAACAGGATCTATGGTAAAAGCACACGAATGTAGTCCGCCATGCTATCCGACAGATATACGGTATCACAATTATATGAAAAAAATGGTGGCATGTATTACTTACAACTGGTCGAATGTGACAAACGAAAATTTAAGATTGAGATTGAGAGATGCAATTGGAGATTGGGAATGGCTAGATAATGGGCACGTTTCACTTAGTGAGGTATCGTCAGCATCTGATGCTTATCTTGTTGCCTCTGATGCATGGAACACAAGCCTTTCGTCTAATGTTTCTGGAGTAACTAATAGCTATGTTATACCTGCAAATATATATGACTGGGGTTTTAATGGCTCACAGTTATACGCTCCTCCAGAACCGATTAACAATGTCAACAAAATTGTTAAATGCTATGTATATATCAATAAACCGGCAATTCAAGCGGGAAACTGGCAAAATCATGACATACAAAAGGTTTGGTCTCATGAAATTGGGCATACTTTAGGTTTTAACGAAACAAACGATGGAACGCAGAGCGTAATGAGACAGGGAAGAGGATCTTCTTTGGGCTGGGAAAATTATTGGAAGCCGCAAGCTCACGACACCGCTGATTTGGAAAGACTAAATTATAAATCTTGGTCGGCTGGTAGCGTACCAGAAATGGGCTAAAATATATTAAAAAATTTCGGGAGGTTTTTGCGCATGAAAAAAGCATTTTTGATTTTTATGATTTCGATTATGGCGGCAGCGGCTTTTTCCGGCTGCGCCCAAGAAGAAAAATTTGTAGGTTCCAAAGACACGCCGGGTTTTGGCTATGACATGCAGATATACCAGACAGTTGATGAAATAAAAGACAGCAGCGTTGCGATCGTGATTGCGTCCTATTCTTCGGATCCGACGGAATGTTACGAGAAGGATGAGGGAACCGGGATGGAGCTGTATGCGACACGCTATACGCTGGACGTAGAAAAGGTTTTGAAAGGCGATCTGGCAGAAGCGGATCAGATTACGTTTATGCAAACCGGAAAGCCGGACAGCGACGAATATGAGACGAAAATCAAGAAGGGAAAGAAATACCTTCTGTTTCTGGCGCAGAAAGACGTATCCTTAACGGGCGGAGAAATCATTTACGATGCAGTAGGTGTAGAACAAGGAATTATCGAGATTAAAGAAAATAATAAACTGTATTCTTATTACGATGAGGGAATCATGACCAAATATGATGGGGAAAGCTTAAGCAAATTAGCAGCGGAAATCAAATAGAATTTTTCAAAGAAAAACTTAAATCATGTCCTTATAAAGAGCCGAGCTGATATGCCCCCTGTCAAGTAGACAGGTCAAATATCTAAAATAAGATGCTCTGAATCAGTCGCACGATTTCGTGCGGCTGATTTTTTATGCACACCACTTAGCTTTGTATTTCTCAATTCGTTTATTTTTTGCTATTGGATATGCTTGTGGGACGACAGAAGATAGAGCTTCTGATCTTACCTCTGCCGGTGTTTTGCAGTTATACCTGCTCTGTGGTCTTTCGTCACGATAGAATCGCATATAATCCCTGATCGCATTACGCAAGGACATTTCATCTGTAATCTCATACATTTGATACATTTCTGATTTTATGATTCCCCAGAATCCTTCTGTTGGACCATTGTCAATACAATGTCCTACTCTTGACATGGATTGTATCATTTCGTTGTCTTCTAGTTTCTTTTGGAATACCCTGCTTGTATACTGAAACCCTCTATCGCTATGAAAAATCGGCTTGGCCTCTGGGTTGGCTGATATTGCTTTATCAAAAGTTTTAAATACTAACTGATTATCATTTCTGCCGCTAATAACAAATGCAACTGGATACCGATCATAAAGATCCAGGATTGCACTGAGGTATAGCTTTTTTCCCGTTTCAGGAATCTTAAATTCCGTCACATCCGTTGCCCATTTCTGATTCGGAGCCGCTGCATAAAAATCTCTTGCTAACTTATTTTCAGCTGTTTCTTCCGGCTTAGAAGTATTGTACTTTTTCTTCTTTTTGCGGATGACAGAATGTATTCCAAGCTTTTTCATAATCCGATGGATTCTCTTTCTGGAAAAATGCGTTTGATTGAAATGATTAATCCAATCTGTCATTCTCCGATATCCCAGGATATGGGAAAAACGTTCATCATACTCTTTGATCAGTTCTGCGATTTCCTGATTTTCCCGTTCTTGCTGTGGAATGATTCTATGTTTCCATTTATAGAACGCAGCCCTTGCAATTCCAAGCTGTTTGCACATCCAGCTGATGCTCCAGCCGTTGTTTGTATAGAAGTATTCAATTGCCAGATACTTTGATTCGTGGCGTTGTTTTCCCAGCCTCACATCCCTTCGAATTCTTTCACTTTTTTTAACAGTTCAACTACCATATCTTTTTCTTCAAGCTGACGTTTGAGCCGAAGATTCTCTCTTCGCAGCCTTTCCAGCTCATCAACCTCATCATCTGTTCTGTGCCGTCCACGCCTGTCTGTAAGACCTGCCTCGCCCGCAGTATCATATTTTTTTACCCAAGAATACACTTGGCTATAAGAAACATCATAGAGTGCGGCTGTACCCTTATAATCACGATTGTGTTCAATACAATATGTAACGATTTTTTTGCGTTCTTCAATGGTGGTTTTTCGCCTTGCTTCTGCCATATAGACCTCCCGCTTTGGATCGTAATCCTTAAGTTTTCTATTGGCATTATACATCCTAATCCATGATTCTAAAACACTTGGATGAACTTTATATTTTGCTCCTATATCCACAGAACTGCCGCTGCCAGAGATAACTTCCTCAACACACCTGGTTTTAAATTCACTGGTATAGCTTGCATTTCCGGGGTCACAGATAAAGGCATCTATTCCATGCGCCTTGTAAGCAGCAACCCATTTTTGTATAGTTGCTCTGCCGATATGGTATTTATCGGCCAAGTAATAGAAAGAACCTTTACCATCAAGATATTCCTGAGCTACTTTTGTTCTGAAATCAGCAGACCATTTAGATTTTGCCATAAAAAATCCCCCTTACGTAGATTTTGGTTATTTTCCTTGTCTACTTAAGGGGAATCATATCAATCTGGTGGCTCTTTTTTTGCTTCCAAAACTCGCTTTCAGGGGCAAAATTTTATGCTTTGTACCCCTTTTGTACCCCAAATTTTTATCCGGGGTACAATTTTGTACCCCAACTTGAAAAGCATTGTCCCGAAAACCCGCATAAATACTGGATTTTTCGCTCTTTTCGCAGGGTAAAACGAAGTCAAAATCCGAGGTAAAATCAGCTGCTTTTGTACCCCTTTCGGGTAAATTTGGGGTACAGGAATCATCAATGGGAATCTGATTCAAAATTTCAACAGTTCGATTCTGCATCTTCTCTGTAAGGTGAGCATAGATCTGTAAGGTTACTTGAATGTTTTTATGTCCGAGTCGATGCTGAACATCTTTTATTTCCGCCCCGTTTTCCAGAAGCATTGTCGTATGTGTGTGCCGCAATGAGTGAAAGTCGAAACTTTTATATCCCATATCATAGTGAATCACGCGGCTGCAATGCTGCATAACGCGAGGCTGGATATATGTTCCGTTCTCACGGACATTGATAAGTCTGAGCTCCTTGCTTGTATCATCTCCTTGTGTAACGATCTGGTGTTCTTCGTTTTCATATAAGTGCGTGTAATACGCATCGTAGTACAATCGGGCTCGATCCTGTTGTGTCTTTGCTTTCCAAAGCGTTTCAAGCATGAAACGATCCAGTCTGATCTCTCGAAATGAATCGTATTTGGGATTGCAAAAGGTCCAAAAGCCATCTATGTTCTGTACCTGTCTGTTGATTTGTAAGATTTCATTTTCGAAATCCACATCATCCCAGGTAACGGCAAAGGCTTCTCCCAGTCTGAGTCCACAACGATACGCCAGTAACAGTGGCATATGGCAGGGATGACCATAGGGAAATCTCGTTATGATCTGATTCCAGCGTTCTGAGGGTACCACCTCTCTGACTTTTTTGCGAGTAGGGGTTTCAGGCGTCGCCCGTTTGGATGGAAGTTTAACCATCGATGCGGGATTTGTCTGAATAAATCCAAGCGGCTCGATTGCATAGGTAAGACTGCCGGATAGGATACTCTTCAGGGCTATCAGCGAATTTCGACTGTAACCTGCGTTGAATTTATCATTGAGGAATGATTGTATTACCGCCGGTGACAACGACTTCAGCTTGTAATGTCCCAAAGCCGGTCGAATGTGATTTTTGATGCGTTTTTGATATCCTGCGCATGTGTCCTCCTTCAAATTGATTTTGCAGTATTCTTTTATCCAAAAATCGAGATAGTCGGAAAAACTGATTTCTGAAGGAACAAAAGCCAAGCCGCTGTTGTTATACTCAGCCAAAGCTTTGGTGCCAGCTTGCATAGCTTCTTTTTTAGTCGCAAACCCTCCTTTTGTAAATCGTTTTCGTTTCCCTCCAATTTTTGCACCTTCAAAACGATACTGCCAATAGTTCCCTCGTTTCATACAGGTGACTTGTGCCAATTTTTTGACCTCCTTTGTTTATTTTTCTATGGGAAGTTCTTTGATGGCAGCTAAATCGGTCAAATCTTTACCTTCTGATTCAGCAAGGAATTTTTCCAGTGTTTCTGCTCTGACTTTATAACAGCCAAGCTTCATGGCTGGCAAAAGACCTCGACGAATCAACGCATATACATAGTTTGTATTTGAATGCATAATACCGGCAACTTCTTTGACCGTATAAAGCATTTTATCCATAAGAGGACCTCCCTTCTTGTATTTTATAATATAAGATCAAAAAGTTGGCAAATTTTGTTTTTGCTTTTTTTGACCTACTTTATAAAAAAATCGCCTTATATCAGCAGATTAAATGCAGAAAAAAATTTTTTTATTTGCATCGAATGGATTTTTTCGGTCCCATCCAAACAAGGGATATGCTGCGCAGGGTTGACCGTTCCTCAACTTAATGCAACGGGTGCACTAAGTTGAGGAACTTTTCCGCATTACGGATATACCCGCAAATCAGGTTCCGCAGCCGCATTTCTAAGGCGGCGCCGCAAGCGTATCGGCAAGGCTCATTATTCCGGGTCATGGCAGCCGTTCTGTGTCACGGAACGGATTATCGCATTCAGGCGCTCATATTCCATGATGCCGTAATAAGCGGCATATTTGTCAAGGTACGTCAAGAAATATTTCTGACAAATATCTAAAGAAAATAGATTCCGACGTAAGACTGATAGGCACCCTAAAAATTCAGTACGAATCGCCTGTATCAAATCTTCGTTAATAAATAGCCCCTGTCGGTTTCCATCCGGTGTATAAACCGGCTCGGTTACAGCCGAATGGGATATAACCGTCATAGTACTTCGGTTTTTTATTCAGCAGATGAAGAATGATATCAGTTGAGGGAACAAAGACAGAACTTTTCCTGCATCTTTTTCTATCCCCCTCCTGAACGATTCAATGGTATTATGTTTATGCTTTCTTGCCATATATTCGCTGATTTTCAAGTCGAGGGCAATCTCTTTTAGAGCAATATTGAGGCAGACATTTTGCAGCAGAACCAACCGCTGAAGTTCTATTAACGACAATTAGCAGCGGCCAGCTCTTGATCCAAAATAGGAATACGAATATCCTTTACGTCTATATACTGACATAGAGTGACTTCATAGCCTTTTTCTTTGTATCTCAACTCTTCAGAAAAAGCATCCAGATCTAAAAGCACAATCCCATACTTCTCTTTTTACTTCTGTTTTCGATAATAATGATGTTTGGCATGAATGATGACTTTTCAAATACTTGTCTGCATAGTGAATGCGGTCATTGCTGATATTTGTAGTGGAAAACAATTGCTTATCCACGACCTTTCCCATTTCATCCGTTGATAAGAGCAACAACGATAAAAAGTCCTGAAACAGGAACCCTTTTATATAAATATTTTTGTTTTATACTCATACCTCCCAAGAATTAGGGAAAATTTTCTTTCACCGATATGGGCTGCATTGCGCAGATATATCGTAAACTGTCTTTGCAATGTATGATCGTCGGTTAAACTGTCATTTTTCTTATTCACTTTTACCACCCCCAGGCCAAACTGAATTTTCCCAAAATCAGTTTGGCTTGGAGATGAACGACAAAAAAGTGATGAATTATCTTCGGCAAATAGAAGAACGATCCGTTTAACGACGAATTTCTCCGGAAGACAGATGCGCATAAATATTTTTATAGCATATATGAACAGACAGTTTGCCCGTAAGGTCAAACCATTCCCATAAACAAAGATCGGCCGTCTCCCAGAAAAAGGAATTCGATCTAATCATAGTCACATATTCGCTGCTCTTAATCGGCAGCGAAACAAAGGAAATCGTCCGGCGCATGGAAATCCCTCCATGCCAAAAGCTCGGATTGTAGGGATTAGACGCAACCCAAATTCCGCTTTTTTTGGCGGAGTAATACGCCATTCCTGTTCACTTAAAAGTTGATAGGGACATTATCTATATTGCCTGGATTTGATCTGCCACCTCGAGAAGCCAGTCAAAGATTCCGGGGTAGAAGATCTCGTCGTATACGTTACAACTGCAATGAAACGATCTTATACTAATCATAAGGTAACGATAAAAGTCGTTTGATTTCCGGAAAACTTTAAGATCTAACTATTACATTCAGAGCTTTATCTACTTGAGAAGCCATTTCAATGGCCTGCGGCAGCTGCTCCCAAGGATACTCATGGGTCATGATGGACTCGATATTCCACTTTTTGCTCTCCATAATGTTCATTACCTCCTGAACGTCTTCGGGAAAGTAACCTCCGTAACCGATCAAAGGTGCTGCCCGTAGGTCATCGCCAGTACGTCAATGGGGCGTAGTCCAATCTTGACGGCAACCACCACCATACGGGAATCCACTTTTTCCATGCTCTGATATAGCTCAATGAGACCGTCTGCTCCCGCTGCGTCGATGTAAATATCCACGTCCGCCGTTGCGCCCAGCGCCGAAAACGCTTCTCCAAACTTTTGCACCGCGGCCTGCCGCAAATCATCAGTACTGTTATTGCACACCGCGAAACCCAAGTCCTTCGCTTTCTCCAGCCGGAAATCCGAACGATCGCAGACCATCACTTTTTCGCAGCCGAAATAACGCAGAGCGATGGCCGGGGCGATCCCGATAGTTCCCGCACCAAACACGGTAGCATTTTCTCCGCTGCGGGGAAAAGCACGCCGTGCCGCCCGGCAGCCCACTGTCCCTGCGCGCTTGGGATCTCCTTTCGCAAGACGCGGGTAGGGGTACACGCGGCCCCCAACCGGATATCATTTACATTTTTGCCCATCTGAACGACTTCAGAAACCATTTCATGCCCGAATTCTCCGCCACCGGTCACCCTGTGACCGGTGTTCGAACCGTGCAGGTAAACCGCCACATCTGTCCTGCAGATGCTGGCATAGAGGTTACGCACTACAATATCGTTATCTCCGGCTTTGGGTGTTTCCAGTTCTGTCAGCAAAATATTTTTTTGCCCATTATAAATTGCCGCTCTCATGACATCGCCTCCAAAATCAAATATGTTTTACCTTATACCAAGCTGGTTCTCTTTAATACGATGTTGCTGACCGCTCCAAGTCCTACGCTGCATAGAGCGCCGCCTGCCAGGCACAGGACCACATTCATCATGGTGGAATCCAGCGGCGTCATCATGGGCACGATATTGAAAAACAGCATACCGACGCAAAGGGAGCCAATCAGGGAAAGCCACAGCTTTTGTTTGCCCACAACGCTCATCAGTACATAAATCGGGACGAATACGGCAACCAGGAACATCTTGGAGAGCATACACATCACAATTCCGCTGACGCCCGCAGCTCCCGTGTCAAAGGGCAGCCCGGCGATCGCGCCGCCCACCATCGTTCCCGCAAAAAAGGCCAACAGCAGGAACACGCCGCCGACAAACCCGGCCAGGGTTTTGGATACAACATAATCGCTCTTCTTGGAACGAACGGCAAACAGATTCTTGGCATAACCGCTTCTGAAATCTGCGGCGATAAAAATGCAGACGAAAACGGCCGCAAAGAAGTAGAGCATATTGATGTTGCACATACCCGTCAGGCTCATATCCATCCCCGTGCTTTCACTGCTGACGGAGCCGATGGCCTGCCAGGTGTTGTCAAAGGCCTCCATCGTTGTTTCCACACCCGTGCTGGGGTCTACCGTCACCGTACCGTCCATCATCGTGGTCATTACGAGAATTAAGATCGGAATGACGAGGCAGACGCCAACCATAATGTAAAACAGCGGCGTGGTGAACATCCTGCGGAAGTCCACTTTCAGCATGCTTTTCAGCCTTTTGCCAAAGCTGTTGGATTCAAATTGTATTCTCTCCGCCATTTCCATGTTATCTTGCCTCCTTCTCGTTCATCAGGTCGATATAGTATTCCTCCAAACCGATCTTGGCGGTTTTGATTTCATTGACTAAAATTCCGTTTTCATACAAATAGGTGACGATGTCTTCGGGCGCGTTTGCGTCATAGACACGGATATAGCCGCTTTCGTCCTCTTCCACACGGGAATATTTGCAGGCAAGCAGCGCCTTTGTCCGGTTCCTATCCCTGGTTTGCAGGGCGACGTAAATGCGGCATCCCGCGTCCAGCTCCGCAGCGGTCATTTCTTTGATCATTTTCCCGCCGCGGACGATGCCATAGTGGGTGGCGATTTTTTCAAGCTCGCCCAGAATGTGGGAGGAAATGACGACGGTACACTGATAACTCTTTGTAATGTCCACCAGTACCTCCCGCATGATCCGCATACCGTCCGCGTCCAAGCCGTTGATAGGCTCATCGAGCACGAGTAAAGTAGGATTTCCAAGCAGGGCCATGGCAATGCCGATCCTTTGCTTCATGCCGAGAGAACAGTTTTTGTATTTGTTGGAGGCGGAGCCTTCCATCCGTACCACCCGCAGAACCTTCCGGACCTCTTTTTCCGGATTTTTCAAGCTCAAATTCGCCGCCTGGATCATCATATTGTTCCACACGGTGCAGTTCGGAAAACAGCCCGGCGCTTCGATCAGGACGCCGACTTTTGCCCGGATATCCGCGTCCGTGTAATCCCGGCCGAACAGCTTGATCGTCCCGCCGTTTGGAACGAGAAGCCCGCAGATGAGCTTCTCCGTTGTAGATTTTCCGCTTCCGTTCTCCCCGATGAAGCCGTAGATGGCGCCGACGGGGACGGTCATATTCAATCCCTTGAGTGCTTGTTTATTTCCAAAATTCTTGGTTAAGCCTTTAATTTCGATTGCATTCATTTTGCCCGCCTCCTTTTAATACACATCGCACCTGGAAAGGATGAGCGTGCCAAGCAGGTTATAAATGATTGCCCATGCCACAGAAACTACAAGGCATACCAACAGAGTCACAATGTTGCTGGAAAGGCACGCATAGACCGAAGAACCGTACAGGAAGATATTCAGAATGGAGGAATTCCCAAGGATCGCGCCTGCGCCGATAATCAGAATGCCGGTGCCAAAAAAGAAGGAGGAAGCGATGGAAATGCCGAAGTATCTCCGGAAAATGATGTTGAGAAAGGTGTAAAGGCTTGCCCAGCCCAGACTCATGATCATCTTGCTTACAATGGCAATGACCAGAGCGCCTGCGTTAACCTCTAAGGAGGTGCCTGCGAGGAAGCCGGCGGCCACCCCGCCCAGCGTATAGGTAATGCACATACAGGCCATGGCAAACGCACAGGTGAGGGTTTTGGACAGCATGTAGTCCTGCTTTTTGGGGTGGGTGGTGAACAGCTGCTTGACATACCCGCTTTTATAGTCGTGCCCGATGAAGATGGACACCATGATACCGCCGAAGATAAATACCATATTCATATTGGCATATTCCCCCATGTCGGAGACCGCGTAAATCGGCGTATCCGCAGCAATGATCTGCCAGGTGTTGGTGTACAGAGGATTGGCTTCTGATCCGGATGTACCCAATATCATAGCGGGAATGACGGCAGCGATGATCAGAAAAATGTAAAACATAGGCGTATGGAATAAGCGATAGAAGTCAACGCCCAGCATTCCCTTCAATCGTTTGGTGAAACTCGGCGTTTCAAACTGTAATGCACGTGTGTTCTCCATCCTTACGCATCCCCTTTCTTTGCCATCAGTTCGACGTAGTATTCCTCCAGGCCGATTTTATTCTTTTGAATCTCGCTTACCACATGGCCGTTTTGGAGTAAATATTCGACGATTGCTTCTGTATCGTCCACATCGTATACCCGGAGATATCCTTCCTCTTCTTTTACTTTGTCGAATTTACCCCGCAGGACGGTTTTCGTGCCCCGCATATCCTTTGTTTTGAGCGACACAAAAACCCGCGCCCGGCTTTCCATCTCTTTTGCGGAGAGCTCCTGGATCATCTTTCCCTGGCGGATGATGCCGTAATGGGTGGCGATTTTTTCGAGCTCGCCGAGGATATGGGAAGAAATGAGGACGGTACATCCGGAATTTTTTGTAATGTCCACGAGGATTTCCCGCATGATCCGCATCCCGTCGGTGTCAAGGCCGTTGATCGGCTCGTCCAGAATCAGCAGGGCCGGATCGCCGAGCAGCGCCATGGCAATCCCGATCCGCTGCTTCATGCCCAGCGAACAGCTTTTAAACTTCAGATTCGCCGAGTCCTCCATCCGGACAATCTTCAGCACCCTTCCGATCTCCTCCCGGGGATGTTCAAGATTCAGATTGATGGCCTGCATCATCAGGTTGTTCCATACGCTCGAATTCGGGAAGCAGCCTGCGTTTTCAATCAGAGCGCCGACACGTACCCGGACGCCCGCGTCCGTGTAGTCCCTGCCAAACAGCTTAATCGCCCCTTTATCCGGCACAAGGTGGCCGCAGATCAGCTTTTCGGTTGTGGATTTGCCGCTTCCGTTTTCACCGATAAAGCCGTAGATGGCGCCCATGGGAATCGTCATGTTCAGACGGTCCAGCGCATACAGCCCGCGGAAGCTTTTGGACAAATCTCGGATTTCAATCGCATTCATTTTCTTCCGTTCTCCTTCCTTTGATTAACTTCTTTTGATAAGGGAATCCCCAGGGGTGACAAATGGGATGGCTTCACTTGCCTGATATGCGATCCCCAATTGATCGAGCTGGGCGGAGAATGCTTTTACATATTTGTCCGACGCAAAATTCTGCTTAAAGTCGAGCACAAAAGATTCTCCGCAGGATATCATATTGATGCCAAGTCCGGTCGTGCCGGAATTGTAAAGATGGATCTCGTCAATATGCATCGCATTCTCTCCGAGCTTGAACTGGCCAAGATAACTGACAATATATGTGTTTAGCGCCATCCCTTCAAAGAAGCCCATTATCTTCTGCTTTTCTTCATAGGAGCCATATTCGTCCAGCTTATCAAACAATCCCATCATGGCGTTGGCTTCTTTGCGGCAGTAATCTCTGTCGCGCTGTGCCTTTAAGATTTCACGGTATTCGGCTGCCTGCTCGGTAAGCGTTTTTTGGGAAAATTCTCTGCTGTACGGAAGAATCATGCTTTTCACGCAGTTTTTGAAGGTATTGGGACAGTCCAGCGCCTCACGCATATCGGTTGCGATGTTGGCATTGACCGGCTTGTCATAGTCGGGGTAGAGCTCTGCAATTGCACGGCTCATGAGCAAAGAGAGCAGAATCACCGGCGTCGCATTGTTTTCCTTACAGATCTTCAAATACTGCTCGGCAGGAAGTTTCATTTCATACCGGTAATTCGTTATTTCCTCTGACGGAACATTTTCCGGAATCGCAAACGCATCCCGTGAAAGCGCAATGAACGTTTTATCCTTATCAAAATCGTATTCCTGCAGAAATGGATCTTCCGTTTCACCGGGAAGCAAGGGCTCATCCGCAAGCCGCACGCCCTCTGGAGGCTTTACTGGTTCATATTTCAAATTGCAGTAATAATAAATCAGCGTTTCGATAAACGGCATGATCCCGCGGCCATCGCAAAGCGCATGATGGAATGAAATAAAAACCGAATCGTCATAATACGTAATATCGACCAAGTGATATCCGCAGCTGATGTGGCCGAGACGGGCAAGTTGTTTTGTCCTTCTGGCGATCATAGACTGCTCATTCTGAACGATATAGAAATCGCCATTCTTTTCAATCAGCCTCGTATTGAAGTAGGGATATCTTTTGCAGGCCTGCAGGAGCGCCTGGTTCAAAAATGAACCGGATACCTTTTGCTTGAGGCGAACCTCAATCACCTCGCTTTCCATACCGTATTTTTTGTAAAGATAGCTCTGACCTGAGCGGATTTTCTCGTTACTGCTATCTGTTGTGGAACCAGATTTCTGAATCAGCATTTCCTTTTCACTGCTTTTAAGAAAGTCGTAAATTTCGTGAAAAACATTTCCCATGCTGCCAATCCCCTTCAATCAACGGATTTTTCTGTGAGTCTGCCGCTGTTCAAATCGTCGTCGCTTCCGTGGCCTGCAAATGCACAGTCGGGGCTCATTCAGATATCCAGATATTAAAGAAACGCCGTTTCCAAGATAATTGCGAAATGTTTTTGATTTATTAAAATTGATATTTTTAGAGCATGGGCTTCAAATAGATTTTATCGGAATGGACGGGGCGAGAACTGCAGCCTTTTCGAGCGTCGAAGGATACCGGCCGCAATGAAAAAGCTCGTACGGTACACTTTTTAACTTTTCTGCGGCGCTCTCGGCCACGGGCGCGTTATGGCCTGATCAATTCTATTTTATAACCATACGCCCCAATCCCCGTAATCAAATGTACCGCCGCCATGATGCAGCATTCCGTTTTCTTTCAGCTGTTCAAATGCTTTTCGCATACGGATTAAAATTTCCGGCGCTATCTCCAATGAATGATGGGCAGGGAATACCTTTTTTGCCGGAAGATCGGAGATTGCCTCAAGCGATTTCAAATAGGATTCCGGATCAGTAGATGGAAACCATGCGGTCAAGATACCTTTGTATACCAAATCTCCAGTAAACAAATATCCCGTTTTTTCTTCCCAAAAACACAGATGCCCCGGTGCGTGCCCCGGCGTATGAATGACTTCAATGGTTCTGCCGCCGAGCTCGATCCGCTCTCCGCCATGCAGGACTCTTGCTGGTTTGCCTTGAAAAATATTGTAGCTATTGATATTAAAATCTTCCGGTAAATCGCAGCGGTCAACCACATATCCCTTTATCGTTTCCAATGACTGCGGGAAACCGCCGTCCAGCCAGTGAAGCTCGGCTTTATGTGCGTAGAAGTCGGGATAGTATCTGTGACCGCCGATATGATCCCAATGAATATGCGTGGCAATCGCTGTGACAGGCTTGTCGGTAAGCCTTGAAACCACTTCCGAAATATTACGGATGCCGAGTCCGGTGTCAATAAGCAGGCTTCGCTTGCTTCCATTTAGCAAAAAGCAATGCGTCTCCTCCCAGTGGCGATATTCACTGATAATATGAGTATTTTCATCTGTTTTTTCTATCGTGAACCAGTTGTCCGCTGCGCTCATATACTCTATCCCTGCCGGCTCCGCTTTGACCTTTTAAAATTCCCCGGACGGCTCCGGGTTGCGGTAAAGTATATCGCATCCGGCTGCGGCTGTCCAGGCGTTCCTTCTGCCTCCTTGGGAGATCAAAAATTTGTTTTTTAGCAATTAATATGCTAAACTATATTTTCGTAAATGATGTAATACACGAGGCTGGGACAGTAAAACAGGCTATCGGAGCGGACACGGCGTATCTCTTTGGATGCGGTGGCTGTATGCAAACAAAACGTATTGGGAAAGAAGGGAATTTATGCCGGTCGATATGAAAAGTATTATTGCCGATACCTTTTTACATATGGTGCAGCATGGAAATATAGATAAGATAACGGTAAAAGCTCTGATCGATGCGTGCCACATATCCCGACAGACCTTTTATTACCATTTTAAGGATATTATGGATGTTTTGGAATGGTCCGTCCAGCAGGCCATGCAGCAGCTGACAGAAATGAGCCTGAAAGAGAAGGACATGAAGTCGGTGCTGCGCGTATTCGTATCCTTTACAGTGGAACATTTTCCTATGCTCAAAAAGCTTATGGAATCCCAAAGGCGGGCGCAGATCGAGCAGATCATGATCGATGGGGTGGGAGTCTATATGCGCAGTGTGGCAAGGGGGAAAAATCGGGACGTACCCGTTAACCATTCAGATGGTGAAGTTTTGCTGCGGTATAGCGCCTGCGGATTAGTGGGCGTATTATTGGCGTACGGCGGGAAATCAGATTTGGATCAGGAACGCTTGGCAAGGCAATTGACGCAGATCCTGTCTAAAGGGGTGT
>ERZ827528.1604-NODE-1604-length-23025-cov-4.586852_pt1 | contig 23025 bp, 15 predicted proteins | sample MGYA00519768_ERZ827528 | MGnify/ENA primary metagenome ERZ827528 (study PRJEB31778, sample SAMEA3449343) | human gut metagenome | biome: human gut; feature: human-associated habitat; material: faeces | place: United Kingdom | collected 2010/2012 ...
TCTTGGCTCCTCTGGCCGATTTTATAGCGTTTACTTGCAATACGTTAAAAATGGGAAAGTCACATGGAATCAAATAGCTGATTGGAGAGCAGGAAAATATTCCAATCAACGAATTGACAAAATATACACGTTCTTACACAATGGACAAACATATTATGTGCTTATTAGTTACTGTTATAATGTGGCATATTTTGAGATTGTTACAATCGAAAATGGAAACTTTATAACCCATTCAGAGTTTTACCCTAAACAATTCCAAAATAATATAAAGGACGGGGTCATAGAATTTTATGGCGGGTCAGATTCTTATTTTGACCTCGAATTTGATTCACAAACCTTAACTATCAATTATACTTTTTATTCTTACATGGGAGAGGTTGAAGAACATGGACAAAAATCCCCTCAATATAAAAAGACAGAGCAAAAAACTGTAAAGTTGGATATTGAATGATTATGAAACTCTACTTACTCCCCATATTTGCCTTACTGATTGTTGGGTGTGGTACTCACCAACCCGAACAAACCTATGATGAAATGCTGAATGATGTCGTTCTGAATTTTAACATTGGAACAGTAGGCGGCGATAGTGTGCTGAAAAACTTTGTAAAGAAAGCGCAGGCCGATTCAGTCGCTCGGCAAAATTCCAATCCTACAATGAAAGAGGAAATGATGTTCACTCTAATCTCTGATTATATAGATGCAGGACAAGTAGACAATGCACAGCACTTATACGATAATATGCTGAAATATGCAGAACAGAAATATGGAAAGGTCAGCCAAATGACAGCAATGACCTATAAGGAAAAAGCGCATTTATACGAACGTGTAGGAGATTTGGAGAATGCTATTCAGATGATGCAAAAGTCCGCAGAGGTGTTTAAGAAATTGCCCAAGAATGACATCAATTATTATAAGGATGCAGAGGAGTTTATAAGGAGATGGGAAGAACAGAAGCAGATTAGGTGACATAATTTTTTACAGGCTATATAATAGAGATTTTTGCAAAATGCGTCACCATCTATATACACACAACATGACCAATGAAATGCTATCTACTAAATATATGGGATTGAGAAATTTTATACATCAGCTGTTTTCGAAAAAGGAAGAGGAAACATGTGCTTTGAAGGATACACAATGCATTGCAGATAAAAGTCAATACGCATTACCTAACGATAATATAAATATACCTAATGAGCAGCAAGATTTAATATTATTTGTATGTAAATTAGGCGATGATGCCTTTCCCTCTACATTCCCACTAATCCTAAACAATATGGACAATCGCATTAAAGGGCTTATTGCGATTTTACCGTTAGAATTGGAAGGGACAGAATTGGTAAAACTCGCATTAGATGAAATAATGTATGTTTCTTCTTCATTCGATTTTATCATAACAATCGACCCAGAGCAACTGCACCATAAGAACCCACAAGTCTCCTTGCAAATGATATTTAGGTATACTGAAGAGCTTGTTCTTAAATGTGCGGAGTGCTTGTTATGCTTGAACAAAATAACATCAATTGAATCTACGCTTAAAAGAAATTGGGGAGGCTCTGCTTATAGAAGGGCTTTCCCAAAATTAGATTTTGGGCAACTTTTGCAGTCTGGAATTTTGGCGATAACTCAAACATCGAAAAAGTTTTGTTCAAATAAAGATGGATTACTTGTAGGTACTGGAATGACAGGAGGAGAAATAGTGGAGAAGATATATTTTCATCATAAAAGATATTACTCCGATTACACCCAAGAGCGTCTTCGGGTTTTGCGATTGGGGTTATTACATAAAGGGGGAACAAGTCCTTATTTGGATTTGCTCGGAATCGGAGGAAATGTCGGAGTAGGATTCGATCACCGACCTCAATTTTATAAAAAAATCGTTACCACTAATAGTAAGACTATCCAAAAATGTCTGATTGAAATGTTAATTGGGACAAATCTGCCACTATCAACTTTAACAGAAGAAATAATCCCATATATTGCTTATAATGGTCACTAATTATGAAACCCTACTTACTCCCCATATTCGCCTTACTAATTGTTGGGTGAAGAAAAAGGACCGACTTTGACAAGGGGGCTTATAATAGACCCTTTGAAAAAGTTGGTCCGATTTTATCAAACGATGACAGAAACAGAAATAAAACAAATGCAGGAGATAATCAATGCAGGGATTCTACTGCCCGAAAGCGTCTGATTGAGAAAACCAAGAAAGAGGACGGGAGTATGGAACAGACGCGCGTATTAGAGGTAAAGAATATTACTCCACAAAAAATGGAGTTATATATACTATATATCTTAAAAGGTTAAGGGCAGGCCGAAAAAATGCGGTTTTCCTTTGACCTCAAAATTAGGACCGACTTTGCAGGATGGTCTATTTTAAGACCCCCTGCACAAGTTGGTCCGATTTTATTCAAATATAAGATTGTCAATTAATTCACTATTGTTTAACCAGCATTGGCTTTATGCAAATGTGTAAACCAGCGTGTAAACCGAACGAACAGCCAGCGAAAAAAGATTTCCCAAAATGAAGCGAGGACTTGCAGGAATGATTTATTTATCATACATTTGCACTCGCAATTCAGCAAAAGGGGAGCTTAGCTCAGCTGGTTCAGAGCGTCTGCCTTACAAGCAGGAGGTCTGCGGTTCAAATCCGCATGTTCCCACCAATGAAAATCAGACAGTTGCAGGAGTGCGGCTGTCTTTTTTCATGCCCTCGGCGGAGGGGCTTCCCATGAGGTTTGCGTGGAACGGGTAGACTGCACGGTGAACCGACGGCTGAGGTCCGATGGGCATGTGCGTATGTGCAGCGGATTCGTGTTGTCAAAAAAACACCGCGCCAGCGGGACCGGCGCGGCGGGAATATCCTCGTTGTCGGTTAGAATTTGTAGTAGAATCCGAATTTCAGATCGGACGAGGAGAGTTTCAGGCCGAAGGCCTCGCCGCTGCCGCCGTTGAAGTAGTCCTTGCGGTAGCCGAGGAAGCCGACCTGCGTCAGGAAGCTGAAGTGCTCGTTGATCTTCACGCTCAGTCCCGGTGTAATACCGGCCTGAAAGCCCTCGTGGTCGCAGCAGGCGAAGCCTACGCCGCCGTCGAGGAAGAGCGACAGAATCCCCTTGTTATAATATTTGTAACGGGCATAGGGCGACGCCGTGAAGACGTTGGCGCTGCCGCCGTCCTTTACTTTCAGGTACTCGTAACCGAGCGCCACGCCCACCGACCATCTCTTGTTGAAATCGTAGCCCGCTTCGGGAGCGATCGAGAACGAATCGGTTTTGACGCCTTCCGTCTTGTCGTGCCAGTAGCCCAGCTTGCCGCCGATCCACAAACCTTTCTCCTGCGCCGAAGCTTTGTTGGCCGCCGTAAAGCTTGCAGCTGCTGCAAGCAGTACGATAATGATTTTCTTCATCTTTGTTGCGTTTTTAGTTTGACTGAAAAATGGAGCTGTTTTTCTGTTCCGAAAGCAAAGAAACAGCGCGGATTTCTTACGTGCAAATAAATTCAACGAACCGGATGTTTCTAAAAATCAACGCATAGAATTTATAAATTGAACGATCGGCCTATGCCGGCGAAAGTGCGGAAAAGGGGACCGCGGGGTAAAAAATCAGGCTGCAAGGGATCTCTTGCAGCCTGATTCGGAGGATGAGTTGTGTGCGGCTTACCGGTGCGAGCGTTTGGCGACGAAGAGCGCCAGAATGAACGATACGGCCGACGCGGCGATCCAGAAGACGATCGCCGAGTCGAAATTGTAGCTCGTCACGCCGTCCAGCTCCGTTTTGCCGGAGTTGATGAGCCAGCCGCTGACGATGTCCTGCAGGCCGGCGCCGACGTAGCTCGCCATGCCGACGATTCCCAGCGCGGCGCCCGTCGCTTCGCGCGGTACGATGTCGATGGCCATCAGGCCGCCCAGAAAACAGATCAGCACGCCGATCGCCACGCCGAACAGAATCATGCTGAGGATATTGACGATCAGCCCGTCGCCGGAGTAGAGGAACAGGCAGAGCGCGACGGTGTTCAGCACACCGAAGCCGAAGGCCAGCACGTTGCGCCGCCCGTAGAAGAAGGCGTCGGAGAGCCAGCCCGAAAAGACCGTGCCCACGATGCCGCAGAGCGCATTGACCGAAATGACCTGCGTGGCCGCGGCCAGCGTATAGCCTTTGATCTCCTGCAGGAAAAGCACGCCCCAGCCGTTGATCGCATAGCGGCTGATATACATGAACGCGCTGGAGAGCGCCAGCACCCAGACCAGCGGATTGCGGATCACGGAGCGTTGCAGGTCGGAAGTTTTGCCGTGGTCGCGGGGCGTGCCGGGAGTCTCTTCGCCGGTCAGCTCCTCGATCGGGGGCAGCCCTTTCGATTCGGGGGTGTCGTGCATCAGCAGTACGATCGTCAGTACGCCGAGCACGCCGGCGACCGACGAGCCTACGAATCCCCATTGCCAGCCGAAGAAGCCGACGACCGCGCCGACGAACAGGAACGACAGGAATTCGCCGAGGTTGTGGCTGGCGCTGAAGAATCCGTAGTAGGTGCCCCGCTTGCTGAGCGGGTACCACCGCGAGAGGGCGATGATGGCCGGGGGCGCGCCCATCGACTGGCTCCAGCCGTTGACGCCCCACATGACGGCGAAGGCGACGAACAGCACCATGTTGCCGACGATGCCGCCTCCGTTGGCCAAGCCGAGGATGCCGACCAGCAGGTTGGCGACCGCCGATACCGCAAGACCCGCGGCCATGAAGCGTTTGATGTTGCTGTGGTCGGAGAGGAATCCGTTGACGAATTTGCCGATGGCGTAGGCGAACAGCAGCGCCGAGCCGATGATGCCCAGTTGCGTGGCGTCGAGCGCCCCGCTCTCGAGGATCGGTTTCTTCACCACATTGAGGCTCGTGCGGCAGACATAATAGAGGCTGTAACCGACCGTGCCGGCGACGAAGCTCTGGAAACGGAGCTTTTTGTAGAGTTTCATGCGCGCCGCGTCGTCACCCATGAAGGGCGCCGAAGGAGCGCTTTTGCGAAAGAAAGAGAGTATGTTCATTCGTTTGTTCGGGAATAGTTTCAGGTTACGGTGATTTTATTCGGCAAAGTCCATCTCGACCAGCACGGGGAAATGGTCCGAAGGAGTCCGAGCCCGGAAGGGTTTCGCACTGTCCTCCGGTTCTTCCGTGCGGTAGGTGTCGGTCAGGATGCCGTAGCGCAGCACCCGGAAACCGGGCGTCACGAAGAGGTAGTCGATGTGGCGGAAGGTCTTGCGGTCGGGATCGAAGCCGTTTTCCGTACCGGTCCAGGCATATTTGATCTCGGCCAGGTCGTAGGTATCGGAAAGCAGTCCCGAATCGCGCAGCACGGCGTAACTTTCGCTCGTTTCGCCGACGTTGAAATCGCCCGTGAGCACGGCCCGCTCGCCGCGGCACATCGTCCGGATTTTATCCAGCACCAGCCGGCAGCTCTCGACCTGCGATTGCTCGCCTTTGTGATCGGTGTGCAGGGTGAAGAACCAGAAGCGCTCCTGGGTTTCACGGTCGAGGAAGCGCCCCCAGCAACAGATGCGAACGTATTTGGCGTCCCAGCCCTTGTTCGGGCGCGTGCTGTCCTCCGCAAGCCAGAAATGGCCCGAATCGAGCAGTTCGAAGCGGTCGCGCTTGTAGAATACCACGGAATATTCGCCCGCCTCGGCGCCGTCGTCCCGGCCGACACCCGTATAGCCATAGCCGGGCAGCGCCCCGAGCAGGTCCTCCAACTGGCTGTGGAACACCTCCTGAGCCCCGAAAATATCGAAATCGTGGTACCGGATGAGCGAAGCGATGACCGGAAGCCGTCGCTCCCAGCCGTTGCCCTTCGCGTCGTCGCCCGCGTTGAACTGGCGCACGTTATAGGTCGCGGCTCGGAAACTCCGGGCCGGGGCCGACTGCACCGCAACGGCCGCTGCGGCAAAAAAAAGCATAAACAGGTTCTTCATAGCAGATTTGTTTTATTGTCTAATCATTTCTATCCCGGATCGGACCAATATCCCTTGAAACGCGACGAGCGCCGGAACCAGCGGATCGAAAGCGAAATGTGTTTCTCGACGGTCCGCTGGGCGATATGGAGCGCATCGGCGATCTCGCGGTTGGTCATCCCCTCGATACGGCTCATGCGGAAGATGCGCGCCGTCTGCGGCGGGAGGCGGTCGCACAGTGCCAGCACCTCCTCGATCAGCAGCGTCGCCAGCGGCGAGTCGTTAGGTGCATCGAGGAAATCGCTCATGGCGAGCGTCTCCCACGACCGGGATTCCTGCAGCCGCGCCAGGTCGACACTGTTGTAGAGTATCTTATTTTGCCGCAGCCAGTTCAGGCACTCGTTATGAGCCATCGAAAAGAGATAGGACGGCACCTTGGCGCGATCCAGATAAGGCCGGCGCCGGAGAAACTTGTAAAAAATCTCCTGAATGATATCGTCGCAAAGGTCCCCGCGGTCGGTCACCCCGTTGATATAGGCACACAGTCGCGGATAAAGAGCCGTGAACACCTCTTTTACCTCCTGTTCGGTATAGCCGAAATATGGGTCTCCGGAATGGAACATCTTCTGTCGGGTAAGCTGACTGCGGGAACGGTATCCAAAACCGTACCTTACCAGCTCACGCGTTCCGTATATGTCGTTCCGAAGCGGTCGGTCACCCGTACTTCGCCCTCTTTTACGCCCGCCGAAGGCTTGATACGGAACATGTGGAACGACTTCGCGGGCTGGCAGTATTTGCGGGTGGTCTTATTCGTCACCGTGGCGTAGAGGTCCATGTAATCGGGATCGAACTCCTCGCAGGGCTCCATCGCGCCCACCTTCACGCCGTTCTCCCACCACTCGACGGGCCCCCAGGCATCGTCCCAGGTCCAGACATTGGCCAGCACATAGTCGCCGGCGGTCCGCACGGGCGAATAGAGCCGCATCTGGTAGTTGCGGTCCTTGCCGCACGAGTGGAAATACCACGACACATCGTCACCATCGACATCGACGATCATGTAGCCCTGCGGCGTACCGTCGTTGTTGAGGTGCTTGTTCAGGCGCAGCGAACCCGTCGAACGGGTGACGGTGACGGCCGTCAGGTTCTCGATGGGCATCTGCTCCGAACGGTTGTAGTTGTAGATATATGTGTGGTGGTTGTGCCCGGCCCACGAATAGACGTTCTTGAACTTGAGCAACTCGTCGCGGTAAACCGCGTAGTTCTTATTGCGGGTCGAGAAGCTGCTGTGCTTCTTGAACATCTGCGAATGGGCGCAGATCATGATCGTCTTGTCCTTGGGCACATAGCTCAGGTCCTGTCGGAGCCACTGGGCGATCTCGTCGCTCAGCCCCAGCTCATAAGATTTCGAGGCGTTCTCGCGTCCGTAGAGGATGTTGTCCACGAAAACATAGTGCATGTTGCCGATATTAGCCGAATAGCAGGTCGGGCCGAGGTACATCTCGAAATAGACCGTACCCAGCGAATCGCTCAGGATGGTCGTCTGGTCGTGGTCGTGGTTGCCGATCACGTTGAAGGTCGTCACGTCCACCCGCTCGGTGTTGTCCATATAGGCGTTGTAGACGTTCATGTCGTTGTACACCAGATCGCCCAGATTGATGCCGTAGCAGGGGGTCTCGATCGAACTGCGCATGCGGATCATGTCGGGGATCACCACCGACCGGTAAGCCTCGGCCGAGCCGTCTACGCCGTAATTCTTGATCTGGGGGTCGCCCTGCATCAACAGCGTGTGATGCACGGCGGATTCCTTGCGGGGTTCGAGCACGAAATCGGCCTTCACCTCCTTCTGGAAGCGGTCGATGCGCTTGAAGAACTGCGGACGCCCCCGGTAAGCAGGAATCTCATACTCGGCCGGAACCGAAATGAACACGAAATGGCGCTGGTCCAGATCGCTGGTCAAGGCATAGCGGCCCTCGGCATCGGTCTGCGTACAGTTCAGACCGTCGCTGACCACGACCCCGGCGACGGGCGCCCCGTCGGCAGAAGTCACCTGTCCCGTCACGTTGGGTGTCTGGGCGTAGGCCGCACAACTGATGACGAGCGCCCAGCAATATATCAGAAAACGTTTCATATCCTTTGCATTTTAGTTGTTTCCATCCCAATAATAGCAGCTCGCCTCGTCGACGGTCGCGTTGTTCTTCGCCACGTTGCGCCCGGTGATGAACTGCCCGAAATTCTCCGGCGTGACCTTCGGAACCGCCGCACGGCTCTGTGTCACGGTACCCACGGCTCCGCCGACGCCGCACGCCCCGATGCGGTCGCTCTCGGAGCGGCCTTCGCCCAGGATCGACGCCGTCAGGCCGAAGAGGCCTTTCACCACCCCGCTGTTGCGGCAGCCCTCGATACCGGCATTCCCGCCGGTCCAGGTCGTCGCGGCAATACCACCCGCTTCGCCTTTGGCCTCGGCCAGCACGTCGCCCCGGTTGGTGCAGTTCGTCAGGGTCCCCCGCTCGAAAGCGGCGACGATGCCGCCCAGCAGCGCCCCGGCCCCTTCGACGGTCCCGAGATTCTCGTTGCCGTCGAAATCGCAATAACTGGCGAACCCGCAGATGCCCGCGGTACGCCCCGATTCAGAACGCACCTTGCCCGTGTTTACGCAGTCGCGGATGTCGGCGCTCACCTTTTCGTTGCCGTTGATGAAGCCGACGATACCCGCCGCCTGAATGCCTCGGGCACTGTTGCGCGTATTCTCACCCAGCCCGCAGGAGATGTCGCCCTCGTTGCGGCAGTAGCGGACCGAAGCGGCATAAACGGCATCCTTCTTGGCGTAAATATCGCCCACGATGCCGGCGGCGCAGGAACGGCGGTCGACGCTGGTGCCGTCGAAACGCACAGCACCCTTGTTGCGGCAATGCGCAACGACGACGGGACGTCCCGAAAGCCCGACGATCCCGCCGACGGCGGCCTGATAGGAACTCGTCGAGGTCACGGGGGCGAAGTTATCGCAGTCACCGACGGTCAGCGACTCGTGCGCCGAGCCGCAGATGCCCGCTGTCAGGCTGTACGCGTGCCCGCGGGTGGTGACGGCCCCGAAATTGTCGCAGCACATCACGTCGCCCTTGGCCATGCCGCAGATGCCGCCGGCCATCTCCTGACAGTAACGGTCGCTGCCCTCCTCAACGCCGCGTGCCGCCGAAACGATCTCCCCGCGGTTGATGCAGAACTTGGTCTTGACGCGCATGTTGTAGCCCACGATGCCGCCGATATGGGAAACGATGAATGCCCCGGAATAGCTCACCCGGCCGGTGTTCTCACAGTAGGCCACGAAAGCCCCCGGAAGCGAACGCCCGAAACTTCCGCCCAGCACGCCGCCCAGATACATCCGCGGCTCGGCAGTCGGCGCCAGCGACGGGCAGTTGCCCGTCGAGGTGATCTCGCCGCCGTTCTTGCAGCGGATGACGATGTATTTGTTCATGCCGCAGACCCCGCCCACATAGTTGTCGTGCTGCGACCGGGAGGAGCGGTGCGAAATCGAACCGTAGTTCTCGCAGCGTTCCAGAACGCCGTGGTTCACATCGGCCACGAAACCCGCGAAGAAAGGCTCGTCGCCGTCGTCCGACACCTTCATCGAACAACTGGCCGCGATTACCACGTTACGCACGACGCTTCCCTCGGCAACCAGCCGGAACAGGCCGCCGTCGGCCTTCCAATTCTGAATGACATGGCCCCCGCCGTCGAACACGCCTTCGAAATTCTCGATGCGCGCAAAACGCTTGACCTTGCCCAGATCGATGTCGGCCGTCAGGCAAACCTCGCCGTTCCCGTTCTGCCACGGAGTGAGGTCACCCCCGGCATTGGCCGCCTCGGCAAAGGCGACCAGCTCCGCGGCGGTCGAAATACCGCCAGCAACCGCAGTAAAGAGCGTCACCACGGCAAGGAGCGTCAAAAAGAGTCTCTTCATAATTTCGGTTCTATACTGTTTTCACTACCAATCCACGGTCATCGTATAATGCTCGCCGAAACGGTCGGTCACTTCGACCGTCGCAGAGGTCGCACCCTCCGTGGGAAGAATGCGGAACATATGAGTCGTTTTGAAAGGTTCGAACGTCGCCTTGTCCTGAACGGAGTTGTAATAGGCAGCCTTCTGCATGAAATTTCCGTCGTAGGCGGCCACCCGAGTCATCTTCGCCCCCTGCTTCCCGCTGTCGGTATAGCAGACATCGCTCCAGCGGGCGTCGTAGCCCCAGACGTTGACATAGAAATAGCTGTCGTCGTAATACCTCCGGGGTGCATAAGCCTGCATCTGATGGTCGCGTTTCAGCCCCGAAGGTACGTCATTTTCGTAAGCATACGGTTTATAGTACCAACTAATCGCTTTGCCGTCCACGTCGATCACCAGATAACCCCGCGGCGTGCCGTCGGTCGAAATCCGCTCGTTGAGCCACAGCGCACCCGTCGAACGGGCAAGGATGTGCGACTCGACGTTAGGAAATTTCGCGGACAGCTCTTCGGCCGAATAGGCATAGTTGAAATTGATGTGCGAATGGCCCGCCCAGGTGTGTACGCAGGGGAACTGCGACAGGCGCGAAGCATAGTCGGGTCCGTGCTTGTCCTTCTCGGCAGGCTCGGAACCGGGTTTGCGGAACATCGAACTGTGTGCGCAGACCATCACGGTCTTGCCCGGATCGACGTATTTCAGGTCGTTGCACAGCCAACTGTACACCTCGTCGGAAAGTCCGTCGCTGTAGGCACCCGTATTATTCGGGTCGAGCGTATTGTTCTTCATGATGATGTTGTCGAGGAAGATGAAGTGGAGTTCCCCCAGTTCGACCGAATAGCACGTCGGACCGAGGTATTCCTCGAATTTCGCCACCGCCTCGCGGTCGGTGGCCACGTTCTGCACATGGTCGTGGTTGCCGATCACGTTGAACACCGGAAAATCGAAATCCGCGATCCCGGCGCAGTAGGTCGGGTAAAGCGACATGTCGTTGTGGACCAGATCGCCCAGGCTGATGCTGTAAACGGGACGGTCGGTAATCGACGCAGCCGTTTCACGCAGGTCGCGGCACATATCCTCATACATGTCGATCGAATGATAAGCGAACTTGTCAAATCCGGCATTGCGCGACCGGATCTGCGGATCGGCCGTCATCAGGATCGTATAGCGCGAAGCCGTCTTTCGGCGGGCCTGAAGCGTAAAATCGGCCTTGACCTTGGTCGAACCCTCGGGAATGCGCTGCCAGAACTGCGGAAGGCCGTCCTTCACCGGAATCTCGTACTCCGCCGGAATGGTCACCTGCACAAAGCGTCGCTTCGAGAGATCGCTGGCAAGCGCATAGTTTCCGCCCTCGTCGGTGAGGGTTGTCAGCATTCCGTCGCTCACGACCACGCCTTCGACGGGCAGTCCCCGCTGATCGACGACCTTTCCCGTGACGGTAGCATCGCCGCTCCCCGGTCCGGTATAGCCCGGGGTATCTTTACCGCCACAGGCCGTCAGCAGCAACCAGCCGGCCAGAATCGCAAAAACAAGTTTTCGTACCATTCGCATCGTTTTGTAAAAAGGGGACGAAGCGGAGCTCCGCCCCGTCCTCCACCAACCAACCGTTTATTTTCCGTCCCAGAGGGTGTTTCCCGAGCCAGAGAAGTTGCTGTCGCCGCAGACATCGTCGGCTGTCAGGGCCACGGGATCGCCACTCTTACCCTTGAACTGGCCGCCGAAACGGCAATCATTGATCGTCGTACCGTCAACCGAAGTCCCGGCAATGCCGCCGCCGACAAACTTACTATTGCCATATAACTGACAATAGAGGGTTCCGTAATGCTTGCAATTTCGGACAACAGAGCCTTCCAAAAGAGCGCCAACAACACCACCGGCCGTGATGGGATTTGCCGTATCATCCGCCACGACGGTAGCTCTATTCAGACATTCTTCGATCTCCGTGTTCATAGCCGCGGCAACAATACCACCACCCCGACCGAGACGAGCAACACTTGAATCGGTCGAAAAATCGCCCGTATTAACACAATTCATCACTTTCGCCCTGTCTACATAGCCGATCACACCACCGGCCGATCCACGATAGGAAATGATCGTACCTGAATTTTCGACCGACGAAATGACATTGACGTCGGCATCGGCAGCCGCAACGGCTGCTCCGACGATACCGCCGGCAAAATTACCCCGCGCAGCCCCCTTTTCACCGTAGTTGATCTGATTATTCCAATAATTCGCATTGATCGCACCGTTATTGGAACAATCCGAAACCTTACAATCGGATGCAAACAGAAATCCAACAATACCTCCTGTATAAACAGGACTACGATCGCTACGCTGCAGCTTCTCGTGGGTGATAGCAGCATTATTTTTCGAACCGGTAACCGACGCACCCAAGTCTGTAATTACCATCGTTTTACCAGCAACATCACCTATTTGGCCTACGATACCGCCCAAACTATGGACATTCCAATTGACTGCATCCTTATTATTCGGAGAAGTAGTCTTCACTGAAATCGCCCCGTCATTTACCGTATTGGTCACGGATTTACCAAGAAGCTGTCCTAAAACACCCCCAATATAAACGTACGATTCTGCATGAACCTCCATCAGATCGACCGTAACAGCTCCCGAATTGGTCGTATCGCCATTACCTACAATGGAGCCAGAACTCATTAACTGTCCTACAGCACCGCCGACAAAAGCATAACGAGGCCCCAAAAACTTCTCTTTCAACGGTCCGCTTTCCCCACCGGGATTACCGGGAAGCGTAATCTGTGCAGCATTGATAATATCCGAAACACTATTGTTCGACGAACCGGCAATACCTCCCATAATAAGAAATGTACAAACAGCCGGAGCCGAAATAGCCCCACGATTCTTACAATCGGAAAGTGGGCCGGCTATCTTACCGACAATACCACCGGCATATGCATAACGACAAGATTCTACTCCGTTTTGTTCGCGGTTGGCCGTGATCGAAACCGGTTGCTTATTGGTACAACCTGTAACCGCATCGTTTGCCCATCCAACGATACCTCCCGTATAGCTCATATAAGCCGCCGTAATCTTCAAAGCCACCGATCTGTCGCCCTCAGTCGAGCAGTTTTCGACCGAACCGCCAGCATAGCCGACAACACCGCCCGTATAAAGACAATTGGTCTTCTCTTTCGGTTCCGTTGTTCCGCTGGAAGCGATGGCCCCTTCGTTGACACACCCCGTCAGCACGGCCCCGGCTTCCGTCCGGGCCACAACGCCGCCGATCGAGAGATCGTTGCAGACCACCTTGCTGCCCAAAGAGACGAGTCCCCCGTTCGAACAGTTCTCCACACGTCCGGTCGCTCCGACCAGACCGACCAGACCGCCTACGCCGCACGCTCCGTCGACCGTAGCGGCAACATCGAGCGTCACCGCGGCCATGTTGCTGCAATTCCGCAGCGTACCGTTGCAGACCCCGACAAGCGCCGCAGCATATTCATCCGCAGCAATGGCCTCGGCAGTCAGTTTCGACGTGCCGTCGATCGTCAGGTCAGCGATCTCCGAGCCCTCGGCCGTATAGCCGAAGAGCGGCTGCGCGGTTTTCCAGTTCAGGATCAGATGATTGTTACCGGCAACGATGCCGTCGAACGGACGATCCTTCGTTCCGACAGGCGTCCACTCGACATCGGTCATATCGACGTCGCCCAATATCTGCACCGTCTTACCGCCCTCGCCGGAGGTCCAGTCGGAGACATCCCCGCCGGCGTTGAACGTTTCGGCAAACATCTTCAGGCCGGCGCCCGAAACGATACCGCCCGCCGGATAAAACGCCTGCCTGATAGCCGGCAGTTCGGTCTTGGCAGCAACGTCCTTGATCGACAGTTCGATCGTAGCCTCGCGCTCGGTCTTCGTATCGCTCGGGTTCTCCCCGACCGAGAAGGTGCAAGTCACCGTCTCCCCGTCATCCGTTCCCGGCGTATAAGTCACCCACGTCGGGCAGGTCACGCCCACGATAGCTTCGGACGGAGCCTGTATGTTGAATTCAACCTCGCCGCGGGCCGCCAGGTCGAGCCGGTTCTCCTCATCGAACGACAGGCCAGTACCGAACTGGTAAACCGCATAGGAGGTGCTGTAGCCGACCCCGTCGGTGGGCTCGAGCGTCAGCACACCGTAACGTCCTTCCGCAGAGGTGTTGGCGTCGCAGCGGATACGAAGCGTCGAGGTGGTCATACCCTGATCGTCAGGCTCCGAGGTCTCGACCACTTCGCCGTGAATCCACTCTGAATCCACCGGCTGCCATTCCGAAAGGGTTTTTACCTCCACGTCGAAAGACTCCGTATCGCCGGGAGCCACGACAGAGTAAACCCGGTTGAGGATGAAGATGTTACCCGACTGGTCGACCTCCATCTGGCGAGTATACGCCCCGGCCGCGATGGTAACGACGGCGTTACGCGTCTTGAAATCATCGTTGGCGGTCACCTCGATCGTGAACTCGCCACTGCCGGTGTGGACGGTCTCTTCGTCGACAACACACCAGTCGCTGTCCGACGAAACCGTCCAACGCACGGTTTCCGCATTGAGCGACACGGCGACGTGCGCCGTCTGGCTCGAACTGGTCATTCCCCGGGTAGCATCCCAACCGGGGGTCAGTTCAATTTCCAGTTTATCGGGTCCCGACGTCCCTTCGTCGGACGAACAGGCGGCAAAAACGACCGTCGCCGCCAGGATCAGAAAAAATATCTTTTTCATAGGTTCTTTCCGTTATTTGCGTTTGTTGGTGTGGTCGGCCCACCATACGTTGGTGGTCATGTTGTTCGTGCCTCCGAGCCAGCCGTTGACCACTTCGGAGTAGTGGGCGGCGTTGCGGAACTCCTCGTCGGAGGGGTAGCGCAGGCGCGTGGGCAGGATGCCGTCGTTGTCGGCCAGCGCCTTTACGGGCATCTCGGGATAACCCGTGCGGCGGTAGTCGCACCACGACTCGATACCTACCAGGAAATTCGAAATCCACTTCTGTGTCATAATGCGTTCGAGCACCTCCTCACCGTCGAGCGCTGCGAGCGACACGCGCGCATGGGAGAGGAACGACGTGAGGTCGACCGACGGATTGTCGGTCCACTCGTAAACGGCCTCGGACACCGCCGTCCGGTAGTACTCTTCCGGGTCCCCGGCGATCCAGCCGCGATAGGCCGCCTCGGCCCAGATGAAATAGAGCTCCGAATAGTTCATCAGCGGAAAATGGTCGCGGTCCTGAATCACGCTGCGCCGATAATGAGCCGCCGTGTCAAAATAGGCTGTCAATTCATTATAGGTGATCTGTGTCGGCACGCCCACCAGCTTATCGAAATAGTATTTCACACGCGGGTCCGTCAGTTTCTCCTCCTCATCGTACATCTCGTCCATCAGGCGCTCGCAGATCATATTATTGTTCCAGAGTCCGGCGCGCAGGTTGTGGAACGGCGTGTACTGCGCATTGACCGTTGCATCGAACTTCACGTTGGCGGCGTCGGCACGGCTCTCGAAAATGGGATAGGAACCCGGATTGGAGAAAATCTCGTTGAGTTTCGCCACGGCATCGAGCTTCTCGCCGTTCGGTTCGGACTCATCCTTCAGCGCGACACGCATCAGCAGACGGACGTAGAGCGAGTTGCCGAACTTCCGCCACAGGGCCACCTTACCGTCGTACATATAATCCTCGAGTGCATCGAAGTCGGTCCCATCGGCCAGCATTTCGTTGGCCAGTTCGAGTTTTTCGAACATATCGCGGTAAATCTCCTTCTGCTTGTCGTAAGCCGGGCTGAACTTGTTCTGGGTATACCCCTCGCACGCTTCGAAATAGGGCGCATCGCCATAGGTATCGGTAATGGTTGACAGGGTGAGCACCTTGAGAATATAGGAGAGGGCCAGACCCGTCTGGTCGCCGTCCTTCTCGGCCTGCACACGCATGGTCTCGGCATTCCCGGCCCAGCGGTAGCCGTTCTGCCAGAGATAGTTGACGATCGAGTTGTTGAAACGGTAGTTGTAGATGCGCTCGGCCGAAGTCTGCCGTCCTACGGTGTACTGCATCAGCTGCGAATTGACATCGAACGAGCGGTTCAACAGCGCATATTCGAACCCGAAGGTGATCGGCTGCACGAAGCTCGTGGCGTTGGAACTCTGCAATGCGTTCTTGTTCACGTTCATCTCCTCGAAGTTGGAACAACCCGACAAGGCGAACGCTCCCAGCATGCAGGTTACGGTATATTTTATCATCGTATTTTTCATAATTCGGTTCCTCCTGCATTAGAAAGTGATCTTGATACTGCCGCCGAAAGCGCGGGTTCCGGGCATCTGGGCGATCTCGAAGCCCGGGACGATGGATTCCCCGCGCATGAAGGCGCCCTCGGGGTCCCAGCCGGGGAAATCCGACCAGCAGAAGAGGTCGCGGCCGTAAACCGACAGCACGAGTCCCTTGATGATGCGGGTCTTCGACAGCCATTTCTTCGGGAATTCGTAGTCGAGGCGCAGCTCGCGCAGCTTGAGGAACTGCGTGCTGACGAAGTTCTGCTCGGCGTTCTGGAAGGCATAGGCCAGTCCGTAATATTCGGTGATATCGGCCGTGCGGTAGGTGTTGCGCACATAGTTGCCGTCGGGAAGCTGGTTGACGCCGTTCAGGACCAGGCCGTCGTAACGTCCCGGCAGCGACACCGTACCCTTACCGCGCGAACCCAGCAGGGCATTGCTGTAGGAGTAGACGTGTCCGCCGTGCTGGCCGTCGAAGCTGACCGAAAAGGTCAGTCCCTTCCACTTGACACTCGTGCCGAAGCCGCCCTTCCAGTCGGGCATGCAGTCGCCGAGCTTCATCAGCTCGTCGGTGTACTGCGGATAACCGTTCTCGTCGATCACCATCTGGCCGCTGACGTCGGTCAGCGAACCGTCCTTACCCACGATGTACGAGCCTTCGGGGGCACGTTTGTAGCCCAGACCGTACATCGTCGAGATCGACTGCCCCTCGTAAGCCGTCATATAGGCGTGCGACGAGTAGGAGGCCACGATCCACGAATCGACGCCCTCGCCCAGCTCGAGCACCCGGTTGCGATTAAGCGACCAGTTCACATAGGCCTTCCACTGCACCTGCTTGGTCTTGATGAGCGTTCCGTTGGCCGAAACCTCCCAGCCCCAGTTGCGGATGCGGCCCGAGTTGCCGTAATATTTAGCAACACCTGAGGAGTAACTGACGGGGATGCTCACGATCTGGTTCTTCGATTCGCCGTCGTAGTAGGCGACGTCGAGATTCAGCCGGCTCTGGAACAGACGGATGTCGGCGCCCACCTCCCACGAGGTCACGATCTCGGGTTTGAGGTTCGGGGCGGCGATGGTCGTGGGAATCTGGTAATTGCCCGAGAAGTCCGAAGAGGTCAGGTAATTGTCCGTCCGGAACGGCTTCGTATCGTTACCCACCTGCGCGAAACTGCCGCGCAGCTTGACCAGGTTCACCACGTTGCGCGCCGAACCGAAATCGATCAGCTCGTTCAGCAGCACGCTGGCCGAAACCGACGGATAGAAATAGGAGTTATTGTTGACGGGCAGCGTCGACGACCAGTCGTTGCGGCCCGTAATGTCGAGGTAAACAGCATCACGCCACGAGAGCGAGACCAGTCCGTAGATACTGTTCGTCTGACGCTCGTAGGAGTAGTTGTCGGTCTTGATGCGGTTGACCGAGTTGGCCAGCGAGTAGATACCCGGCTGTTTGAGCTGCTCGGCCGTCATGATCGTCTGCACGAACGAACGGTTGATGATGCTTCCGCCGAGGTTGGCCGTGAGGTTGAACCCAGCGCCCAGTTTGCGATCGTACTTGAGCAGGAAATCGCCCGACAATTGCAGCGAGGAGAGTTCAGTCTCGTTGTACATACCGTATTTATAGGAATAGGAGCTCTTGGGATGGCGGCTCGTGCGCAGGTCGCGCGAGAAGTCCATACCGCCGCGGATCATCAGGTCGAGTCCCTTGTAGAGGTGCAGGTTCAGTGCCGTGTTGCCGTAGGCGCGGTCGCGGTCGAGCGTGTTGAGCTGCTCGTAAGCCGTGAAATAGGGGTTGTTCTTGCCGCCCGAAAGACCGGCATCCTGCTGGACGTGCTCCTGACCGGGCAGCCAGTACTGCTTGGCCCAGTCCATGTTGATATTGGGCGACATGCACCACAGCGAGTACATGATCGAACTGGAACCGTAGCCCATTACGGGCAGGTTGTCGTTGTCACGGCGGTAGTAAGTGAGCGACGTGTCCATCGTGAGCCACTTGTTGACCTTGTTGTGGCTCTTGAGCGACAGCGACTGCTTGCTCCACGGCGAATTGGGAACGATCGACTCGCTGCGGTAATCGGTCACCGAAAGGCGGATCGAATTGTTCTTGTTGATCTTGCCCGACACCGAAAGCGAGTTGGTCGCCGTCCAGCCGGTCTGGAAGAAATTCTTGAACCAGTTGCCGTAGCTCACGAACGGCGTCTTGATGCGCACGCCGTTCTCGTCGACGCCGATGCCGCGGCTCGAGTCGTAATACTGGTAGTAGAGCGTCCCGTCCATTTTGGGACCCCACGACGACACGTCGGTCGTATTGGAACCCTCGCCGTCGACCGGATCACCGTAATGAAACCCGTCGGTACCCTTAGCCGAACCCTGACCGTAAACGTACTGGAAATCGGGCGAGGAGTTGATCTGATCAACCACGAAGTTCGAGGTGAAGGTGACCGAGACCGCTCCGTCCTGGCCTTCGCCCGATTTCGTGGTGATGATGATGGCACCGTTGGCCGCCTCCGAACCGTAGAGGGCCGTGGCGGCGGGGCCTTTCAGCACCGTGATGTTCTCGATGTCCTCGGGATTGACGTCGCCCGTACCGTCACCGTAGTCGACCGACTGAGCGCTGCCGAAAGCGGACGAAGTGTTGAACATCGGCACACCGTCGATCACGAAGAGCGCCCCGTTGTTCGTGAGGTCGATCGACGACTCGCCGCGCAGCGTCACGCGCATCGAACCACCACCGCCCGTATTGGCCTTAGCCAGCGTCAGGCCGGCGACCTGTCCCGAAAGTCCCGAGAGCCAGTTGGACGAGGTGCTCGACGAGGAGAACATCTCCCCGTCGACCTTCGTCGCGGCGTAGCCCAGCGATTTCTCGGCGCGTTTCATACCCAGCGCCGTCACCACGACATCGTCGATTGCCTGTGCGGTGCTGACCATCCGGACATCAACGGTCGTCTTGCTGCCGACGTAAATGTCCTGGGTCTTGTAACCCAGAAAGCTGAACGACAGCTGGTCGTTGGGACGCGCCATGACCCGGTACGAGCCGTCACTTTCGGTGACGGCTCCGACGAGCGAACCCTTGACGATCACGCTGACACCGGCTATCGGTGCCCCGGAATCGTCCTTAACGACACCGCGAATCAGCGCAGGGGCGCCTGTCGCAGTATTTTTTTGTTGGGGGGGGGCAACAGTCTGATCCTCGCCGACAGCCGGAGCCCCTCCGGGAGCATCGGCCATTTCCGGAGCCCGGACCTGATCGGCCGCCTTGTCGGCAGAAACCTTCTTGATGAGGATTTTGTCTTCGCGGAACTCGAAAGTCAGGTCGCTTCCGGCGAAAATCTTCTCCAGAACCTTACGCACCGGGGTCTGCTTCACGGAGAGAGTCACCGGAGCGGCCTTTCCCACCAGTTCGTTGTTGTAGAAAAACGTGTAGGAGGTCTGGCCCTCAATCTTTTTCAGGACCGAGACCAACGAAGCCCGCTCCACGGTTAGCGTTACCGGAGACTCGGGATTCGCCCCGGCTTCGGCGGCACGAACATGGCCGACAGCCGCGAGAACCAGTACTGCAAGTGCGCCCGCCAACCAGCGATGCAGCGTGCTGCAGCAACGTTCCAAGGTGTTAAAACTGTTCATTCACTCAAATTGTTTAGGTAGTTTATAATCGAAAATCATTTGCGTTTGGCCCGGGACAGGAAATATTCCCCGTCGATATTGGTGATCGAAAGCCGCACCGGAGAGGTCGCGGAGATCATCCGGAGCGCCTCAGGAAGCGACTCCTTGTCCACCACCCCCGTATACTGCAGGTTGGCGATCTCTTCGTGGATGTTGACCTTCACCTGATAGTAGCGCGAAAGTTTGTTGGCCACGTCCTTGAGCGGATGCCCCGAGAAGACCAGCCGTCCCTCGATCCAGCCGATCGAGTCATCGATACGCACCTCCCGTTTGGAGATTCGGTTGCTGCCGGCGTCGATCTGCAGCTCCTCGTTGGGGTCGAGGATGATGACGTCCTTCTTGACCTGCGCCTGCAGGCGGCCCGTATGGAGCGTCACCACGGCGAAATCCTCCTTGGCGTAGGACTGGAGGTTGAATGAGGTTCCCAGCACGGTATAATCGTTGTTGGCGCTGTGGATGATGAACGGACACTCCTTGTCCGGCATGACGGTGAAGAATCCCTCCCCGTCGAACTCGATCTCACGCGTCGCCCGCCCGAACCCGGCCAACACGGTCAGCGTCGCTTCGGAGTTCATGCAGACCGACGTGCCGTCGGGCAGCGTGATATTGCGCTTTTCGCCCCGCACCGTGCGGTACAACAGTGGTTGTTCGGCGGCGATCTCCTGCGGAGCTCCGGGAGTTCCGGCCCTGAAGAATCCGCCCTGCCAGAACCAGACGGCACAAATACCGACTGCCAGTGCCGCGGCCACGGCCGCATACCGGGCGATCAGCCGGCGGCGCGTATTCCGGGTATTCGGGACCGCAAACAGGATCTTGTTGCGGGCGGCGAAACGCGCCCATTCCCGGTCGGCCTTCGCCGAAGCGGATATTTCGTCCGCAGCGAGAGAGGCCCGAAAATAGGCCCGGTTCTCCGCCGACTCCTCCAGCCACTCCGCCAACCGGTCGGCCCCTTCCCGGCCCAGCGTATTGGTCCGGTAGGAGTTTATCAATCTGTCTATCTCCTTACGCATGTCTATTTTGTCTGTTTTTCCATTGCTTTTCGATCAGTAGACACGGCAATCGCAAATACCGACCCCCGAAAAGAGCAGATTCGGATAATTTTTTTCGTTCCCGGGAAATTTCCGACATTCTGGATGAGCACACAACTCCTCCGGAGCGGCAAAATAAGCAGTCCCGTTTTTCATTTTTATGAAATTGATTTTACAACCGGATAAAAGAGGCGGATTCCCGGATTGGATTTTGTGCGAAATTTGCCGTATCTTGCCGAAAATTTGAGCTATGACCGAGCAACTGCAATTCATACCCTTCAAATCCCGCGCCGACAAAGGCTGGGACGAGGCATGGGCCCTCTACGAAACCTCTTTTCCCGACTGTGAACGCTGGAATGCCGCCGACTACGACCGGGCGTTCGGCGATCCGCATTTCGAGGCCGACGGCATCTGGCGCGGCGAAGAGTTCATCGGCATCCTCTTCCACTGGAAAGCCGGGGATTTCCATTATGTCGAGCATCTGGCCGTATCGCCCCGCCTGCGCGGGCAAAACATGGGGTCGAAAGCCCTTGCGGCCTTCTCGGAAGGCAAGCGCGTCATTCTGGAGATCGATCCGCCGGAGGATGAGATATCGATCCGCCGCCTGCATTTCTACCGGCGGCTCGGATTCGTCGAGAATCCCCAAGAGTACATCCACCCCTCGTTCCGGAAGCCGTTCCACGCCCATCGGCTCGTGCTGATGAGCCGTCCCGGGCCCCTCACGAACGAAGAAGCCCGCGATTTCGCGGACTTCGTACGGGAGCGGGTGCTGCTCTATTCGGAGCATGAAGCCCCTGCACTACCAAAATTGCCGTAAAACTACAGTATCGCTACCAGATATTTCGTGACGAAATAACCGCCCACGACCAGCCAGACGTAGAGCAGTCCGGCCAGCACAAAGGGCTTGGCCCCGGCCTGTTTGAATTTGGCGAGGTTCGTCTCGGTACCCAGCGCCGTCATGGCCATCGTCAGCATGAAGGTGTCGATGTATTCGATGGTGCCGTTGAGCGGAATCTCCCGGACCGTTTCCGCTCCACACAGGTATTGCAGCAGCGAATTGAGGCAGATGACCCCGATGAATCCGAAAGCGAACCACGGCACGGTGATCTTACCTTTGTCCTTCGATTCCCCGCCGTTCTTGCGGCGTCCCGCCAGCACGAAGCCCATGATGACCAGCACGGGAGCCAGCAGCATGACGCGGATCATCTTGGTGATGGTGGCCGTTCCGGCGATTCCCAGCGCATCGGTCGGATCCATGGCATTGCCGGCCCCGGCCACATGGGCCACCTCGTGAAGCGTACTGCCCGTGTAGATGGCTACGCCCGTATCCGTCAGTCCGCCGAGCATTCCCATCCGGTACATGACGGGGTAGAGGAACATCGAAAGGGTACCGAAAATAACGACCGTGGAGACGGCAATCGCGGTTTTGTAACCTTCGCATTTCACGACCGGCTCGGCTCCCAGCACGGCCGCGGCGCCGCAGATAGCGCTGCCGGTGGAGGTCATCAGCGCCGTGTCGCGGTCGATCTTCAGCAGGCGGCCCAGCAGGACGCCTCCCAGAATGGTGACCGTCACAACGATCAGATCGACCACCACGGCCGGAATGCCGACGGCAGCCACCTGTGCCAAGGTCAGGCGAAATCCGTAGAGGATGATGCCCCAGCGCAGGACCTGCTTGGTGCAGAGCTTGATACCCGGCACCCATGTCTCGGGCAGTTTGTTACGCAGGCTGTTGGCATAGAGCATGCCCAATACGATGCCGACGATCAGCGGACTGAACGAGAGCCGCTTCACGACGGGAACTTCGGCGATGTAGAATGCCGCGAATGAAAACAGGGCGATCAATAGAATTCCGTGCAGGGTGTTCGCCCTGTTGCCTTTTTCCAGCATATCCTTCTTTTTAATGCGTGATACGATAACTTTTTCTTAATTAACGGGGCAAAGGTCGCATCTTTTATCGGGATATGAAACAAAAAGTCGTTATCCGGAATAACCAGAGGTTATGAAACCGAATCAGAGATTCGCCCGGGCGAAGTCGATGAACTGCCGGACAAGCCGCGCAGGTTCGGACTCGGCGTGCACGAAACTGAAATCGCGGGAGAAGGTCAGCCCCTCGATGTCGACGATCCGCAGCGCGCCGCTGCGCAGTTCATCCACCA
>ERZ827528.1609-NODE-1609-length-22960-cov-7.098887_pt1 | contig 22960 bp, 17 predicted proteins | sample MGYA00519768_ERZ827528 | MGnify/ENA primary metagenome ERZ827528 (study PRJEB31778, sample SAMEA3449343) | human gut metagenome | biome: human gut; feature: human-associated habitat; material: faeces | place: United Kingdom | collected 2010/2012 ...
GCGATTACATCATATTTCTTTGCCATGAAGTTCTCCTCCTATTTCTTGTCTTATTACTTTGTCTTATTGCTTGTCTTAATTAAAATATACTAACTCTTCAATTGGTTCTGCTGGCTCAATATTCTCTGCCTCAAGCACCGGTCCTTCTCCGCCGTATACGGACAGATTCGCATAACGCACTTTTGCACGAATTTTTACCCAGTCTCCCGCATTCAGCTTCGGCGCATAAGCGCTTCTGCAAACATATCCAAGGAAAGATGTATCATCTGCACAGCAAGTCATTGCCATACGCCCCGGATAGAATACCTTAGACGGAAATGCTTTTGGTTTCATAACCTTTGCAACAAATTCTACAACTTTTCCTTTATAGCGCTCCGGATGCTCCTGCATATCAATATACCAGATACCATAATCTTCTCTTGGAATCTCAATCACAGGTGCTTTGAGATCATATGGTACTTCGTCTTCAAAGATATTGTCTACCTCACCATTCTCATCCTCAAAGATTACTTCTGCCTGAGGGCTTACAACCTTAACACTTCTGCGGTATCCTGCCAACGGTTTCTTATCCTCGCAACGGTTGAACAGAACAAGCTCTGCGCCCTTTACCATCTCTACAAACAGTGGTTTTAAGTTTGTCAGATACATCTGAAAAGTACTTGCATCTACCGTTGTAATCTTCTGCTCGATAGCCCAGCCTGCCGGAAGCTTCATCTTCTCAAATTCACTCACCTGCCACATGCCATTATATTCAATAACAACACGTTCCGGCTCATGCTTCTTATTCATCTCTTCCAGCCACTCTTCTGTCAGATCTTCTTTATCTTCTACAGTCTCAATAACGACACCATACTTCAGCAATTCTCTCGGATCATACTCTTCTTCTCCCTCTTCACAAAGAATCAGAAGTGTAAGTCCCGGTTCGATCCATTCCTGCTCCATCAAAGTATCTTTGACAAGCAACGTCTTTCCACTGTCCAGAAATCCGGTACATATATATACTGGTGTTGGTTCCATCATTGTTTTTACTGCTCCTTTATATCTTTACTATTGTACATGGAATAATTTAGCCAGTTCGTCTTCTTTGAGATCTGTTCCAATTACAACCATACGTCCTGAATAATCAGCATTTCCATCTCTGACCTCATACTCCTGCGGGACAAGATCAAACTGCTTCCAGTTACCGTCTGTCATCTGGATAATTCCTTTGGAACGAAGGATTGTTCCATAACCATCTGTCTCTGATAATGCTTTCAGGATCAAATCCAGCTCTTCTTCTGTATACTTGTGAGCAGTCTCCTTGCCCCAGCTTGTAAACACATCATCTGCATGATGATGGTGGTGATGATCGTGATCGTGTCCACAGCAGCAATCGTGATCATGGTCATGATGATCGTGGTCACAATGGTCGTGATCATGATCGTGATCTTCATGATCTTCAAACAGGCTCTCAATCTCAGCACCCTTTGTCAGTGCATGACTGATTGCCTCTTTGCCAAGCTCATCCCATGGTGTAGAGATGATCGTTGCTTCTGCATTTTCTTCACGAAGTGTGTGTACGCATTCCTCTACTTTTTCATCTGTCATCATCTGTGTACGGCTTACTACGATTGTTGACGCATGCTCTACCTGATCTTTGAAGAATTCTCCAAAGTTCTTCATGTACATTTTTGCCTTTTTACCATCTACAACTGTGATTCTTCCGTCAATTTCAATGTCCGCATCTTTTTCTACAGCTTCAATTGCTCTTGCTACGTCAGATAATTTTCCAACTCCTGATGGCTCAATGATTACACGGTCCGGATGATACTCATCTAATACTTTTACCAGAGCTTTGCTGAAGTCACCAACCAGTGTACAGCAGATGCATCCTGAGTTCATCTCTGTAATCTCGATTCCTGCATCTTTTAAGAATCCGCCATCGATACCGATCTCGCCAAATTCATTCTCGATCAGCACAAGTTTCTCTCCTGCCCATACATCACTGAGCAGCTTTTTGATAAATGTAGTTTTTCCTGCTCCGAGGAATCCTGAAATAATATCTACTTTTGTCATGTTTATTGCCTCTTTTCTATCTATTTTCAAAATTAATAAAAGTCCCGACACATATATTATCACAAACAGCGGGTGGTTGCCAGTCCCCCAATTCTAATATTTTTCTCAACTTTTTATAAATCACCCGCAAACTCTGCTGCCTGCTGCTCATTATAGATATTTGGATTGCAGACAATTTCTTCTTGTACACATAGTAGAGTAAAAAAACGATATCTGTACCGGATGGTACAGATATCGTCTGCTTTTTATGATTATTCTAAAATGTTCTTATAATAATCCGCCGATTGACAGGAACAGTGGTGCAAATACCAGTGATACAACTGTCATCAGTTTGATCAGGATGTTGATAGATGGTCCTGATGTATCTTTGAACGGATCACCTACAGTGTCTCCAACTACAGCTGCTTTATGAGCCTCGCTTCCTTTTCCACCGTGGTTTCCATCTTCAATGTATTTCTTAGCGTTATCCCATGCTCCACCTGCATTAGACATGAAGATTGCCATCATAACACCTGTTACAAGTGCTCCTGCAAGAAGTCCGCCAAGCGCAGAAGGTCCAAGAAGGATTCCGACTACCAGCGGTGCAAGTACTGCCATGACACCAGGAACCAGCATTTCTTTTAATGCTGCTGTTGTTGAGATTGCAACGCATGACTTGTAATCTGGTTTTTCTGTACCCTTCATGATTCCAGGCATTGTCTTGAACTGACGTCTTACTTCTTCGATCATCTGGTATGCTGCTCTTGATACAGATGACATTGTCATAGCTGAGAACAAGAACGGAAGCATTCCACCGATCAGCATTCCGATGATTACACGTGAGTCAAGGATATCAATTGTCTTCAGATGTACTGCCTCTGCATAAGATACAAACAGGGCAAGCGCTGTCAGGGCTGCAGATCCGATAGCGAAACCTTTACCCATAGCGGCTGTTGTGTTACCAACGGCGTCTAATTTGTCTGTGATGTTACGAACTTCTGATGGAAGGCCAGACATCTCAGCAATACCACCAGCGTTATCTGCGATTGGACCGTAAGCATCTACGGCTACCGTAATACCTGTTGTGGAGAGCATACCTACTGCTGCCAAAGCAATTCCGTAAAGACCGCTGAAAGAATATGCCCCAATGATTCCGATAGCGATTAAAATAATCGGAACGGCTGTGGACTGCATACCTACGGCAATACCACTGATAACTGTTGTTGCAGGACCAGTCTCAGACTGCTGTGCGATTTTTTTAACAAAACGGTAATCTCCAGACGTATAAATCTCTGTGATTACACCGATTAAAAGACCAACAACAAGACCAAAGATAATCGCGATAGCTTCTTTGAATCCGTTGAAGAACATTTTGCTTAAAATTAAAGAACCAATCATTACCACGATTGCTGCAGAATAACTTCCGTATTTCAATGCCTTGTGCGGGCTGGAATTCTCATCACCCTTTACGAAGAAACATCCAATAACAGATGCTAATACACCAAGTGCTGCAATAACTAATGGGAAAATAGCTCCGCTCTCTTTTGCGTAAACAACACCAAGAGTGATGGCAGATACTAAAGACCCTACATAAGACTCAAATAAATCAGCACCCATTCCGGCAACATCACCTACGTTGTCACCTACGTTATCAGCGATAACAGCTGGGTTACGAGGATCATCTTCCGGGATACCTGCTTCTACTTTACCTACGAGATCCGCTCCAACGTCGGCAGCCTTTGTATAGATACCGCCACCTACACGGGCAAACAATGCGATAGAAGAAGCTCCTAAAGAGAAACCAGAAAGAACATCCGGATTTTTTGTCAGGATATATACAACACCTGCTCCAAAAAGTCCAAAACCTACTACACACATACCCATAACGGCACCACCGGAAAATGCGATAGATAAAGCTTTATTCATTCCGCTATCTTTTGCCGCTGCGGCTGTTCTTACATTCGCCTTAGTCGCAACGTTCATTCCGATATAACCGGCTGCAGTGGAAAATAATGCTCCGACTAAGAAACATACTGCAGTTACCCAGTTACCGATACCAATACCAATCAGTACAAATAATACAGCAACAAAAACGACAAGAATCTTATATTCTGCAGTAAGGAAAGCTCTTGCTCCCTCATGAATAAATGCTGCAATCTCCTTCATTCTATCTGTTCCTGCATCCTGTTTTCCTACTTTTTTTGTAAGATAAAACGCAAAAAGCAATGCGCAGATTCCAAGAACCGGTGCAAAATAAATCAAACGTTCCATACTCATCCTCCTATAACTTATTTTTCTTCATGAAATGTTAATATCATTATCCAAAAAATGCTTTTGTTTGTAAATGTTTTTTATTGTTATAAACAAGAATATTGACGGTTTTTCTTGTTTTTTGGTTACTTTTTTAAAAGTTCCACACATATTTTTCTACCTTTTATGTATTTTTTCTCAAAAAGTATCTTTTTTAGCAATTAAAATTTACCTTTATCTTTTCATTTGAAATCATATTTTTTCTTTATATATATTTTCATAAATACAAAAGAAAGTTTATTTATAAATTCTATTTCTGCATTCGAAAATAACTTTTGCTCCAACAGATATATATATCATAATCTATAGAAAAGTTCATCTGAACAAATGCACAAAAGCGCTTCGTAAACGATATTCATCAAGCTGAAACAAACTACTACTTAATGCCTATAGATATTTTTGATTTTTCTGAATAGGTGCCCATTGCAGGCTGCACTAACCGCACAAAAAAAGGAGATTCATCTATAGCACGCTAAAATACAGAAAAATATAACATAAAAAGATATTTTTCCATAATTAACCCTATGCCAAAGATAAACCCCCATTTTCATTTGTATAAATACTAATAATTCTCTGCTATAACGTGTTTAAAAAATGTTCTGGCAGATTTTTCAAACACGTTGTAGGAAATATATTAAAAGTCCAGATAAAAGTTACGTCATTCATTAACATTACAGCGCATGAAAACATATCTGAAAATACTTTGAATTTATTTTCTTACCTTGATGTGTACTTCACGAAGCTGCATTTCGGAAACTTCATTTGGAGCACCACACATAACGTCCTGTGCATTACCATTCATAGGGAATGGGATAACCTCACGGATATTCTCCTCATTGCGAAGAAGCATGATCATACGGTCTACACCAGGAGCCATACCTGCGTGTGGAGGTGCACCATACTGGAATGCATTATAAAGCGCACCGAACTTTTCTTTTAAGTCTTCCTCTGTATATCCGGCAATTTCGAAAGCCTTTACCATGATATCAAGGTTGTGGTTTCTTACGGCTCCGGAAGAAAGTTCTACACCATTACATACGATATCATACTGATAAGCAAGTAACTCTAATGGGTCTTTTGTTGTTAACGCTTCTAAACCGCCCTGTGGCATAGAGAATGGGTTGTGAGTGAAGATAATCTTCTTCTGTTCTTCGTCATACTCATACATTGGGAAGTCATTGATAAAACAGAAACGATATGCATTCTTCTCTAATAAATCAAGACGCTGTCCTAATTCGTTACGAAGCTGTCCGGCATAAAGTGCTGCCTGTTTTTCCTTATCGGCGATGAAGAAAATGGTATCTCCTGCCTTAAGGCTAGCAATCTCACGAATCTCTGCCTTCATATCATCAGGGATAAACTTATCGATTGGTCCCTTATAGCTTAAATCTTCTTTTACTTCTAAGTAACCAAGTCCACCCATTCCAATCGATGTGGCAAACTTAAGAAGTTTCTCATGGAAACCTTTGGACATCTTATTGGAAACCTTGATAGCACGAACAGTCTGTCCGTGGAATGGCTTAAAGGTACATCTCTGGAAAAAGTCTGTTACATCTACGATACGAAGTGGGTTTCTTAAGTCTGGTTTATCAGAACCAAACTCAAGCATTGCCTGTTTGTAGCTGATAACTGGATAAGGTGCTGCAGTTACAACACTTCCCTCTGGTGCAAATTTTTCAAATGTTGCTGTAAGTACTTCCTCACCTACACGGAATACATCTTCCTGTGTTGCAAAACTCATCTCAAAGTCTAACTGATAGAACTCTCCTGGAGAACGGTCTGCTCTGGCATCCTCATCACGGAAGCAAGGAGCAATCTGGAAATATTTATCAAATCCAGACACCATAAGAAGCTGTTTGTACTGCTGTGGAGCTTGTGGAAGTGCATAGAACTTACCTTTGTACTTTCTGGATGGTACGATATAGTCTCTGGCCCCTTCTGGAGAAGAAGCACAAAGAATTGGGGTCTGAATCTCTAAGAAGCCCATGTCTGTCATCTTCTGTCTTAAGAAGCTGATTACTTTAGAACGGAAAATCATGTTATCTTTTACTTTTTTATTTCTTAAATCAAGATAACGGTATTTCAGACGTACATTTTCATGGTTTTCTTTAGAAGTCATTACTTCAAATGGAAGCTGTTTATATACCTTTCCTAGCATATCTACTTTATGAGCCTCTAATTCAATGGTTCCTGTAGGAATCTTTGGATTGTAAGTCTCCTCATCACGGTGCTCGATCACACCCTCAAGAGAAATACAGTCTTCCTTGTTAATTCCCTCTAATAAAGTAGTATCTCTCATTACAACCTGAAGAACACCATACATATCTCTTAAGTCAATAAAAGATACTCCGCCGTGGTCACGGATATTCTCTACCCAGCCTGCCACACGGACAGTTTCGCCAACGTTTTCTTCGCTAAGCATATCAAGAGTCCTGTCTCTGTAAATGTTTGCAATATTCATTTATCTAAATCTCCCTTCTTATAATACAGCTTTTCATCATATTTTTATCAATTAAGTGGGTAACAAATACAATTCATTTCCTATCTTAGAGGTAGGAGTCTTCTTGCTGAAAAAGAATAAAGTCACAATTTCATTCTCAAAGGAAATCTATCTTTCTTCTTTAATAGCCCACAAGATAAAAATCTTATGCAATAAAAAACGTCCTGAACTAAAACTAGTTCAGGACGGATTATTCCGCGGTACCACCTGAATTACTGCCTTATGAAAAGCAGTCACTCAAAACCAACTTCTGTCTAACGCACAGTCACGGCGCACCTACTAAGGAATCTGCCTGTGTCCGTATTGACAGATTTCGTTCAGATTGCGGCTGGTAAAGTGTTATTCACAGGAATTCATTCTGCAGGGTTCTCAGCTATCCCCACTCTCTGGAAGCGATAATTCCCACTACTTCTCTTCGTCATCGCCTTTACATCAAATCTTAATCAGTCTACCACAGCTTAAAAAAAATGTCCAGAATTTTTTTGAAATATATTTTATACCTCAAGAGGATTCTTTATTGCATACTCTAAGGCTTCCACAAATGCATTCGTCGCTGCCCGGCAGGCAGATTCCGTTCCCGCAAGAACCGCTCCACTGGAATTCGCATGTGACGGCGGATACCAATATCTTGCCACGCGGGTATTGCCTGCCTTTAATGCTTTATCTAATGCATAGTTTGTCTCAATCGGGCCACCAACAAGATAGGCATAAGATTCGCCAGGCTTAAGCTCACACCATTCCTGAAAATACTTTCCCGGTCTTGGAATCGTCTGTGCATAAAATGCGGTTCCCTCATCCCCGTCAAAGTTACAAAGTTCCGAATGATTCTCGATAAAGTCTCTTACATATCGAAGTCCACTCTTCACATCTTCTACCTTCGGTCCGGAAAACAATACAAATACACTGCCGCCGTATTTACTCCAGGAGCATGTTGTTCCTCCATAGTATGTTTCTGCGTGAATCAGCTTGATATTTGCCTTTTTGCTGGCATCATCCACTGCCAGATAACCAATATCATCATTATCTGCCGAGAAAAATCCGACACTCGTATGTCCTTCCGGTATATTATACACACGCGCAAACTCTGGTGTCACATTCGCAATGACTTTCTGGCTGAGCATATGCGTTTCCATTTTTACAATTTTCATAAACAAAATCCTTTCGCTTCCGACAGAACTTTTATTATCATTTTAAACATCACAATATTTTCAATAATCATTCTAAATAATGTATTCTGCCTTTTATAACACCGTATCACTTTAATACCTGATTACATTCATAACACTTATATGCATATCATGTATGTAACATAAGCAATATCCTGCTCAATCACTCAATATCCATTGGGTGAAACGCACAATACTCCACACCCTCTGCGAACGCCTCAACTGCAGAGCGGCATGCCGATTCCGTTCCATATACAATCGCGCCACCTGTATTAACACGGGAAGGAATCTCGGATAATTCTGCAATCTTCACATCGGCTGCTTTTAACGCTTTATCCAGTCCATACATACTCTCCACCGGTGCAGATACAAGATAGGCAATAGAAGTTCCCTCACTAAGTCCCAAAGACTCCTGATAATACTTTCCGATCCGTGGTACATAATCCACATAATAGCCAAGTGTCCCCTCTTCATTTAAAGAATAATTTCCCGACTTATTCTCTATATAATCCTTTGCATACTGAAGTCCACTCTTCACATCTGCAACTTTCTCGCCGGAAATAATCGCCGTAATCTCTCCGCCATATCTGCTCCACGAATAATCCACTCCGCCATAAACCGTCTCAATCTGAATAACTTTAATCTTGGCTTTCTTAGTCGCATCATCCACTGCAAGCCACATAACATCCTCGCAGTCTGCCGAAAAAATAGCCATGCTCTCATGATTCTCCGGGATGTCATAAATCTTTCGATACTCTTCCGTAATCCGTGGAACAAGCTTCTCCATCACTACATGGGCATCAATCCTTCTTTTCATTTTGCCCTCCTCATTTCATTCACTTTACGGTAAAATAGCCTTCTACCGTTTTTATTTGTATTTTACCACGAAATTGCCATACTGAACATAAACTATTTTTTACTTTGCCTGTGAATTTCTGTTCTTTGGTTCTATTTATTTTTCTACTTTTCTTCTTCAATTCAAGAATGCCTCGGCATTCTTGCTGCGAGGTGCGCGTCATGCAATTGCATGACATACTTCTTCTGTGATAAAATATTTATATTTTACTTCATACAACAACATTTACTTATCACTGTACAAATCCTTAAGCACCTGTCTTGCATTTTTCTTCTGGTAACCATCTGGGTCACTTATCATCTTTCCCTTTCCTGCTCTCCAGCGGAACTGTGCATAATCCGTCAGATAACTCTTATCTTTTTTGCAGGATGGATATCTCTTATACCAGGATGGATAATATTTCTTCATATACTTTTTGGCAAGCTTTACTGCCTCGCTGTTTGTTCGTCCCTTTTTATCTGGGGTTCCAGACAGGCGTACTCCTGCCGGACTCGAATGCACTAAAACAACACTGCCATCTGCACAGCTTCCCACAACAATATAGATATGCGTAGGTGAACTCATAATATCCCCCGGTTTCCAGTCCTTTACCGCTATCGTCTTTTTATAGGTTCCCCAGCCGTCCTTTGCATAAGTAGATGCTGCTTTCGATGCCTTTGTAACATAACCCTGACCCTGTTTTCCATTTTTTGTTTTATTTATGTTGTATACACTCCATCCAACAAATCCAGAACAATCCAGTCCATTTCCAAATGCAAACCTGTGCTTTCTATAATTATAGCTTGCTTTCTGCTTTGCACAAAACTTCCTCCAGCTCGCATTCAGTCCAATTCGCAGACCGTCTGTACCTGCCCCGGTATCTGCCTTATTCCAGCCACCGCCCCAGATATACATGGTAGAACCTACAGGAGCAAGTGCCGTTGTCAGAAAATTTTTAATCGTAGAAGTTGAGTTTTTTGCTACCGTTGTTCTGGCAACCGCCCCAAAAGAACTATAGATACGCTTCTCTTCGCCATTCTTCTTGTATATTTTATATGCCCTTACTTTATATTGGTATACACTCCCTCTTTTCTTATTTTTAAAGACAAGCTTACATTGCTTTGTCGCCCTTAACTTCAGGAAAACATTTTCTTCTTCCGTTTTTTCAAACACTTCATAACCATCCGCTCCCTGCACTGATTCCCAGGAAAGTACCACCTGGCCATCTACTCCATTTGCCAGCACACCAAGAGGTTTCCTTAAACTTGTTTTTGCCATCGCATCTGCTCCCCGTCCCAAAAATAATATTGATACTATCAATATCCATGCTATGTATTTCTTTTTCATCATTACCTTCCTTTCCTTTTCTCATCCATGGTAGCATAGAGCATTACACAATTTCAACAGTTATCCGACATCCCACAAACATTTTAATAAAAGAACAAATTTCTTGCCCTTTTCAACAAATTTTTTCTTAAATTTCTCCTAAAAATGTGTTACAATTTATTACAAATTACATATGAGGAGATGTGTCATCTATGAACGCAAACAAACACTCGAAAAAAGTTGTGCATCTGCCGAAATTCATACAAAAGAATCATACGGCAATACTTTTTTCTCTTCTACTTTTTTTGATGCTCCCTGTAACTTTTGTTCACGCACAACGTCTATATACGACAGACGGTGTAAATGTGCGCGCAAAACCAAACAGTTCTTCGAAAGTACTTACATCTGTTTCTGCCGGAACATCTGTAACGAAAACTGGTAGAAGTGGAAACTGGATTGCCGTCAGGGTAAATGGCATAAAAGGTTATATTTACAAATCTTATCTGTCTGGAAGTAAAAATACTTCTACTGCCACAGTCTCTAAAAGTACTTCTTACCGTGCAGTCATTACAGCAAGTAGTGTGAATCTGCGCGCAAAGCCTTCTTTTTCTAGCCGTGTAAAGGGTAGTTTATCTGCAGGTCAGGCTGTGACGGTTTGTTCTACAAATGGCTCCTGGAAAAAAGTACAAACTTCCAAGGGCAAAAAAGGCTATGTATACGGAATTTATGTTAGGAAAAGTGCTTCATCATCAAAGACTACAGCCAAGAAAACTACTACTGCTTCTTCTAGCAGTTACCGAACAAAAGCAGTCTCCTACGCAAAAAGAAGAGTTGGCGATAAATACAGCCAGTCTCGAAGAAACCAGAAAGGATATGCTGATTGCTCTAGTCTGATGCGTGACGCTTATAAGAGTGCTTCCGGCAAATATATCGGAAACACAACCTATGAACAGTTAGAATTGATGCATTCTTATCTGTATTCGATTTCTTCTGTCAGACAGGCAACAGTTGGAGACCTGGTGTTCCATCAGAACGGCTCTAATCATGTTGGGATTTATCTTGGAAATGGAAAGGTTCTTCATGCTTCACAGACTGCGGGGAAAGTGAAGATCAGTACGTTTAGTAGTAGTAGCCGGTATTGGGATACGGGTTGTAATGCGGCGGGATATTGTGTGAAACACTGATCTACCGCAAGCAGGAGGATGCTCCTAAACGAGCAGATGCCCCAAAGAGGAAAGCCCCTATATTTGCGCCCTTAAAGCGAGAATTGAATGTTCGCTTAACGGCCACAAATATAGGGGCTTTCCTCTTTGAGAGCTGTTTTTGGCTGGAGATAGCTCGCTAACTTATAAAATCTAATGTGTAAAATTAAGAAGTTTAATTCATGCAAAGATATGCAAAATATCCCACATACGCCACAAGCATTACAACCCCGCATGGTCTGCGAAGTTCTTTATGGCGTATCGTTCCAAGCCATAGGATAACACCTGCCGCTACTGCCACCGCAGAGTCAATCAGGAACTTGCTTTCAAATGGTACATTGCAAATCAATGCAGTTGTTCCTATTACGAAAAGAATGTTAAAGATATTGCTTCCAACGATATTTCCAATGGCAATCCCGGCATTACCGCTTTTAGCAGCAGTAACCGAAGTAACCAGTTCTGGAAGTGATGTTCCAAAGGCTACAATAGTAAGACCGATGAAACGCTCACTCATGCCAAAAGCTCTTGCAATCTCTGATGCGGCATCTACAACAAGGTCACTGCCCCAGACTACCATAATACCTCCAGCGATAATGAAAATAATGCATTTTAAATAGGACATCTGGCATTCATCTTCTTCTTCAGCCGCTTTATTCTTTTTCGACATCACAAAAAGATAGGCCAGGAAAGCGATAAACAATATCCAAAATATAACGCCTTCTGGAAAGCTGACTGCCCGTCTAGTTATTCCAAAAACAATCATTAAAGCTGTAATTCCTATCATAAATGGAATCTCACAATACAAAGTAGATTTTTGAATCGCAACATTTGTTATAACGGCTGTGATTCCTAGAATAACAAGCACATTCATAATATTACTGCCTACTACATTACCGATAGTGATTCCGGCACTTCCCTTTAATGCGGAAGTAATGCTGACCGCCGCTTCCGGAAGGCTTGTTCCCATTGCTACAATAGTAAGGCCGACAATCAATTGCGGGATTCCCAACTTCCCTGCAATTCCTGCTGCACCATCTACAAAAAAATCTGCTCCTTTTACTAAAAGGACAAATCCGACACATAAAAGTAAAATCTGAAGTATCATTAAGTCATTCTCCTTCTAAATATTTATCTACTCTCGAAATTCTGTACATTCTCAAAATCCAATGCAAAAGCAGACATTTTAAAACGTGTGTGAAAATTCTTCATTGCGTGCTTGAAACATACTCCAAGAGTACACTACTCTTAGAGCGTGTAACTTACAAAAGTCAAGGCTTCTTGTTTCATTTCGGAGTATATTTGAATATATTTACTGAAGGTGATAGTGAGGAAGTTCTGCCTGCTTTCCAAAGCTTTCTTTATGAAGGGCATCCATAACTTTTTCTACTGGACAAATGTCATGTTCTTCCCGCAGGAATTCAAAGATTTCTTCGATTCCCTCTCCAGTATAGGCACTTGTAAAAAATATTTTTTTACACCCAGTGAGTTTTAGCCATTCGGCTGCCTGCTGTGGATTCGCTGCCCAGTGGTCAATCTTGGTTACAATTCCCACTTCGTCGCGGTTTCCAAGCGGTGTTATGTTTGGAGGATATAAAGAATAGGGTTCTGTCGCACTTAACACAATTCCTACCACATCGGATTCTGCAGCATACAGATCAATCGTATGCGCCAAATCCAGATTCTCCGCATATTCGCCCGGCATATCAATGACACAGTCATACTGGCTGACATATTGTGTCTTTTTATAGGTAATATTCTCCCCACGTAAAACCTGCTTTAGTGTTGTCTTCCCACTTTCACTTCTTCCAATTAACAATATCCTTCTCATATAACTTCCCCCTGCTTTTTAGTTGCCATACATCATATATAGTTATACTCCCATAAAGAACATCAATGCAGCCCATGTAAATAATGGATAATACATTCCATGTTCGTCTCTTCCTTTACAAAGATATTCTTCGGCATCTTCTTTACTTACCAGACGGAATCCCTCAAACACTTCTGAACCTTCTGCCCCATCATGGTTCATCTTTGGCATCTCATCACGGTTGATGGAAATGTATACTAAAGCGTTCCCTTCGTCTGTCATGCCCGGTGTACTGAATACGCATGGAGAAACAACTTTGATCTCATCGGATTCCTCCACTTCGATTCCTGTCTCCTCTTTCAACTCACGAATGGCAGTATCTACAAGAGCATTCGGATTATTCCAGTCTCCTTTATCAATGAGTCCTGCCGGAACACTTAACATATACTGTCCGACCGGATAACGATACTCCCAGTTTAAGAGAAGCTTCTTTGGCTGCCCCTTAATATTAAGAACAACGAAACAGCTTACTGCATCTGGCTGCATGGTTCCACACTCTTCATCTGGTGTCAGTGCAACCATTCTATCCTTGTTTCTTCGGCTGGCACAGTAGTAATGGCCACCCTCTCTGTACTGTAAATCATACAGGTTCATATATTCTGATTCATAAATGGTTTCCATTTTTCCGTTATACATAATTTTATCGCCTTTCTTGCTATAAAAAATCCTAAAAGAAATACCATTTTACACAAAAGCGGTACTTCTTTTAGGATATATTGTCATACATTTAAATGGCTTTGTCAAGGTGATTCTGTGGTAAAATCCGATGTACAACCATGCACAACACAGCAGTAATTACAATATCCGGCAGTGTGTAACCGATTATGATATCTACATGCATCAATGCACGGTATAAAATAAGTCCAATAAGCCATACAGCCAGGTTTGCCCAATCCCATTCTTTCACAGCTCTTCTCTTTTTATTAAAGAAGAAATCAGCAATCATAACTGCAATCATCGGCGCAAACACGGAGTTAATCAGATAAAGAAATTCTTCGATATTGTCCATTGGATAAAGAATTGCCGCAATCGTACCAACGATAACTACAACGACAGAAATGTATTTTCCATTGATTTTTTTAGAAAAACTCTCCCCGACAACTTCACCAGAAACACCTGCAGAATGTGCTGCCAAAAAGTTAGTGGTAACGGTAGAAAAAACAATAATAAGAAGTCCGACTACACCAAGACCTGCACGAAGAGAAATCTGTGCGATATCAGAAGTTCCCATACCGATTGCAGCAGACATTCCGATAATATACATCCAGCAGCTTACGAGTCCGTAAACAATTGTGCTTACTGTCGTCGCCTTTACTGGCTTTGTGCTGTTTGAAGTGTAATCACTGATTACCGGAATCCAGGACAATGGCATGGATGCGGCAAGTTCAATCGCTGCACCAAAAGAAAGTGTTTCACCACTCACACTACCGCCGTTTAAAAATGCCCCTGCGTTGCCCTTTGTCACGATAACAAAACATAAAGCGACTGTCATTAAAAATAATGCCGTCATCGCAACCATATTGATTTTTTCAAGACGTTTTAAACCGACCAGAACCCACACAAGCAGTAACACACCGATGATGGCACACCACACACCTGCTCCTGCAGAAAAAATACCATTCGCTGCCAAAGCTCCGTCATAATTTAAAATCGCAAGCCAGCCTGCAAGCTGTAAAATATTTAAAATAGAAAATGGCAGGTTTCCCTTTCGTCCAAAGCTGACTGCAACGGTCTCCATAGCATTATTGTTTGTCTTTGCTCCAAGATATCCTGCTAAAAATAACAGAATACATCCAATAACGTGACCAATTAAAATAGCCAGAAGGCCAGTTTTCATTCCAAGTGGTGCAAAATATGTTCCTGTCAGGATTTCTGACATTGAAACTCCTGCACCAAACCAGATCAGTCCATTACTGAGGACCGATGTTTTATTTTCTTCCATACTAAAATATCCTCCTTGTAAAAATATTAGAAACAAGTATAATATTATAGTACACTTTAGCCATATTTAAATAGCCAATTCGCATACAGCCAGTATGGTCAGATGTATACAATAATACATATGTACTCTTGAAATCTTTTTAATTTTGATTTTATGAGATTTTTTTGTCAGTTGTGTCAAAATTTTTGAGGCATACGCGGTACGCATGTTGATAAATTTCAGGTGCAGCTGATGGAAAATCGGTCACAAAAGTAATTGTAAGAAAAACACCGAGAGCACATTACATACATTAAGGAGAATTCGAATGCTAACCTATTCTTTTACAAACTTAAAAAATGAATCTCTATACATGCATCTTTATCAATGTATCCGTCAGGATATTGTTGATGGCAAGTTAGTTTCCGGGGAAAAGCTCCCTTCCAAAAGAAGTTTTGCAAAAAATCTCGGCGTAAGTACGATTACGATTGAAAATGCCTATGCTCAGCTTTTATCGGAAGGATATATTTACTCCATTCCAAAGAAGGGATTTTATGTCTCTGATTTTAAAAATAATGTGATAAAACCAGTCAAACTGACAACAGAAAATGTGAAACTTTCCTCTGGGCAGTCTGACTTTCTTGCTGACTTTTCCAGCAACCAGACACGTCCGGAAAACTTTCCATTTTCTATCTGGGCAAAATTGATGCGTGAGACTTTTAATACAAACAGTCCAGAACTGATGACGAAACCACCCTGCGGAGGAATTATGGGACTTCGCCAGGCAATCGCCACCCATCTGGAACAATTTCGTGGAATGCATGTACAGCCGGAGCAGATTTTTATTGGAGCCGGAACCGAATACTTATACGGACTTTTAATCCAGCTTCTGGGATTTGACAAAAAATATGCCATTGAAAATCCAGGCTACGAAAAAATTGCCGCAATCTACAACAGCTACAATGTGGCATATCACTATATTCCAATGGATAATAACGGTATCCTTGTCGATGAATTAGAAAAAAGTGAAGCCGATGTGGTACATATTTCTCCATCCCACCACTTTCCTACTGGAATCGTTACCCCGATAAGCCGCCGCTACGAGCTGCTTGGCTGGGCCGCCGCCTCTACCGACCGCTACATTATTGAAGATGACTATGACAGTGAATTCCGCCTGACTGGAAAGCCAATCCCGTCCTTACAGAGTATGGATATCACACAGAAAGTCATCTATATTAATACCTTTACTAAGAGTCTATCTTCAACAATGCGAATCAGCTACATGGTACTCCCACCGAAACTTGCCAACCGCTTTCTGGAACGGTTAAGTTTCTATTCCTGTACCGTCTCAAACTTTGAACAGTACGCTCTAATGCGCTTTATTAACGAAGGCTGCTTCGAAAAACATATTAATCGAATGCGAAACTTCTATCATAAACAAAGAGACAGCCTTCTTGATGCCATAAAAAACAGCCCGCTCGCTTCCTATGTCACCATCATGGAAGAAGACTCTGGACTACATTTTCTACTCAAGGTCAATACGGAACTGTCCGATGAAGAACTCATGCAGAGAGCTTTACAAAAAGGTGTCAAACTAAACAGCCTCTCCGCCTACTATCACGACAGCCCAGATGATTTTGCGGCACATACCTTCATCATAAACTATTCCTATCTCAATACAACGGGGGTGGAGGACGCGATAAAGGTGCTTTATGATGTGATAAAGAAATAGATGCTAAATAAGCTAAGCCTTATTTCCTGTATAAAGCTGGTAGTATCTTCCCTGTTCTTCAATCAAATCATCATGGGAGCCTCTCTCAATGATTCGCCCCTGTTCTAATACCATAATACAATCACTGTTTTTGATAGTAGAAAGGCGATGTGCGATAACGAAGGTAGTTCTTCCATGCATCAGTCGATCCATACCTTCCTGTACGATTTTCTCAGTACGGGTATCAATGGAACTGGTTGCTTCATCAAGGATTAATACTGGTGGGTCTGCGATGGCTGCTCTTGCGATAGATAGGAGCTGTCTCTGACCCTGACTTAAGTTGGCACCATCTCCAGTAAGAACAGTGTCATATCCCTGTGGAAGCCGTTCGATAAAGCTGTCTGCGTTGGCAAGTTTTGCTGCTTCGATAACCTCTTCATCGGTCGCATCTAATTTACCATAGCGGATATTGTCTTTGACGCTTGCTGTAAATAAATGCGTATCCTGTAACACCATTCCGAGGGAATGTCTTAAATCGGCTTTCTTTATCTTATTGATGTTAATGCCGTCGTAACGGATTTTTCCATCCTGTATATCATAGAAACGGTTGATAAGGTTAGTGATCGTTGTCTTTCCAGCTCCGGTAGAACCAACGAATGCAATCTTTTGTCCTGGTGTGGCAAACATTTTGATATCGTGAAGTACAATCTTCTTCTCATCGTATCCAAAGTCTACACCGAGGAATTCTACATCACCAAGAAGCTTGGCATACGTTGTTGTTCCATCTTCTTTATGAAAATGTTTCCATGCCCAGGTTCCAGTATGTTTGTCTGTTTCGTGAATCGTTCCATCTGCATCTTCTGTTGCATTGACAAGAGTTACATAGCCTTCATCTACTTCTGGTTCTTCGTCAAGAAGCTCAAAGATTCGCTGTGCTCCGGCAAGTGCCATTGCAACAAAGTTTACCTGTTGGCTGACCTGACCGATTGGCATATTTAAACTCTTATTAAATGTCAAAAAGCTTGCTAATCCACCAAGAGTAAAACTGCCAATTCCATTGATAGCAAGAATACCACCAACAATCGCAACGATAACATAACTGATATTTCCAACCTGTGCATTTACTGGCATGGCAATATTGGCAAATTTATTTGCATTATCCGCACTATGAAACAGTTTATCATTTAATTCTTTAAATTCTTCAATACTTTTTTCTTCATGGCAGAATACTTTGACAACTTTTTGTCCCTGCATCATTTCCTCGATATAGCCATTAGCCGCACCAAGGTCTTTTTGTTGCTGTACGAAGTATTTTCCACTCAAAGTTGCAATACGTTTAGAAAGATAAACCATAATGCCGACCATAGCCAGACTGACAACAGTAAGCGGAACACTTAACACAAGCATACATACGATAATACTGACAACCATAATTCCACTATTAAAAATCTGTGGAATACTCTGGGAAATCATCTGGCGCAACGTATCAATATCGTTCGTATACACGGACATGATATCTCCATGTGCATGTGTATCAAAATATTTAATCGGAAGGTCCTGCATATGCGTAAACAAATCATCACGCAGGCTTCGTAACGTACCCTGAGTGATATTTACCATAATCTGTGAATACAACAGTGTAACAGCTACTCCAATCGCATAAAATCCAGCAACTCTTGTGATTGCGTGTGCAAGACCGGAAAAATCACGACTTCCATCTTTTAGCATTGGAACAATATAATCATCAATCAAAGTCTGCATAAACATCGTTCCCTGTACGTTACAGATAACACTGATCAAAATACAGATCAATACTGTAACAAAGGCAGCCCCGTAATGCTTCATAATATATCCCATAAGACGTTTTAATAAAACTCCGGGATTCTCTATCTTTTTAGCATTTTTCATATTCTTTATCCGTGCCATCTCTATTCACCTCCGTTCTCATCAAAGTCTCCGCCACCCTTAGTCTGGGATTCGTAGACATCTCTGTAAATTTCATTGGATTTCATAAGATTCTCATGGGTATCAAAACCGGAAATTTCTCCGTTATCCATAACAATAATTCTGTCTGCACTCTGAATACTGGAGACTCTCTGTGCGATGATCAATTTTGTTGTATCTGGAATTTCTTTTGCAAATGCTTCACGAATCTTTGCATCGGTTGCGGTATCTACGGCACTTGTACTGTCATCAAGAATCAGAATCTTTGGCTTTTTAAGAAGGGCTCTTGCAATACAAAGACGCTGCTTTTGCCCACCAGAAACATTCGAACCACCCTGTTCGATATATGTATGATAACCATCTGGCATTCGGTCAATAAATTCATCCGCACAGGCAAGATGGCAGGCCCTCTTACACTCTTCCTCTGTTGCATTCTCATCACCCCAGCGGAGGTTATCGAGAATTGTACCGGAGAAAAGAACATTTTTCTGTAATACAACAGAAACTTCATCTCGAAGTGTTTCAATATCGTATTCCCTTACATCTTTTCCGCCAACAAGTAAACGTCCTTCGGAAACATCATACAGACGGCTGATTAAGTTAACAAGACTGGACTTTGCACTACCAGTTCCACCAATGATACCGATTGTCTCTCCTTCTTTGATAGAAAGGTCAATATCATTTAATACATTTTTCTTGCCCTCTTTATTATAACGGAAAGAAACGTGGTCAAAGACAATACTTCCATTTTTTACTTTATAAACAGGATTCTCTGGATTCACAATATCCGGTGTTTCATTTAACACTTCAGATACACGCTCTGCACTTGCCACACTCATAGAAAGCATAACAAATACCATGGAAAGCATCATAAGGTTCATTAAAATACTCATACAATAAGCAAGAAGCATCATGAGTTCCCCTGTTGTAAGTGCAGACTGTACAATCATCTTTGCACCAAGCCAGCTAATACCAAGAATACAGGAGTATACTGTAAGCATCATTAATGGAGCGTTAAAAGAAACAATTCTCTCCGCTTTTACCGCCATACGATATACATTACCACTTGCCTTTGTAAAGCGGCTCTTTTCATATTTTTCACGTACATATGCTTTTACAACACGAATTGCAGAAACATTTTCCTGCACACTTTCATTTAAGTCATCGTACTTCTTAAACATTGCTGTAAAATATCCCATTGCCCTCCAGATAATAATTGCAAGAAGCGCACCAAGAATAATAACCGCAACCAGATAAATACTTGCGAGCTTTACATTCACCGAAAATGACATAATCATTGCACAGATTAAACTAAATGGCGCACGCACACACATACGAAGAAGCATCTGATAGGAGTTCTGTAAGTTTGTTACGTCTGTTGTCATACGGGTAACCAAACTTGGGGTACTGAACTTATCAATATTAGAAAAAGAAAATGTCTGAATATTTTCAAACATTGCCTGTCGTAAATTACGGGCAAAACCTGTTGATGCCCTTGCACCGTACTTTCCTCCCATAATACCGGCAAACAAACCTATGCCTGCTGCCACAACCATCCATATACCAATAATATAAATATGATGAATATCTCCCTTTTCCACGCCATCATCAATAATTGATGACATCAAAAGAGGAATAATCATTTCCATGATCACCTCTAAAATCATGAAAATTGGTGTAATAATAGAATCTTTCTTAAACTCTTTAACCTGTCCTGCAAGAGTCTTTATCATTCTAAACCACCGTCCTTTCTCTTTCTTTTTTAATTATATATTCTCTTGATGCACACAGCACTTTGCATTGCCTTACTGCATCTGTTCAAGATTCTCTCGAATCTGCTTTGCCACCTTAAAAAAAGTCTGCAATTCTTCTTCATCGATTCCCTCACGAACCTTTTTCTCCACATTATCAATATTTTGTAGAAAACATTCATGAAGTTTTTCTCCTTTTTCCAGAAGACAAAGACGCTTCAAGCGACAATCTCTCTCTACTGCCACTCTTGCGATATACCCTTTCTGCTCCATCTGTTTCACCAAACAGGTCACCGTAGAACGGGCAATATAAAACTCTGCCTCAATATCTCTTTGAAAAATCTCCTCTTCCTTATGGTCATATAAATAACCGATGATCCATCCTTGCATCACCGGCATCATTCCCTTCTTCTCGGACTTCTCATCGCCCACTGCATTCCGCATCATCATGTTGTCCAAAGAGCGCACAATAAATCCTATCATTTCTTCTCTCTTCACGGTACCTCCTTATCTTCTTATTCCTTTGTATAAATTGTTTAGAATCAAACCATTCAACATTGAATTGTTCAATATCAAACTTTTTTTGCGCTGTATCTATTATATTCATCTTTCAAGATTTGTCAAGAGAGAGATTGCTATTTAATTCATTAGGTAAGCTACAGACGACGGCATATTTGCCAAATTGGAACAAATAGAACCACCAAAGAAAATATACCCTATATCTGTGGCCTCAGAACAAGGTTTGGATATAAGCGCATAAGCGAGCATTCAAACCGCCGCGACTAAAGTCACAGATATAGGGTATATTCTCTTTGATGGTTCGCGTGTTTTGCCTGTAATAAATTATTCTTTAATCACTGTTTTTTGGTAACACAAGATTTAAGAATACCGCAGTAATAGTTGCCAATACAACAGGGGACTTTCCAAAGATAGTTGTTACCCATGCAGGGAAAGTTGCCAACGCTGCATTTGCCTGTGTCACACCCATGCCAAGAGCAATTGATAATCCAACGACTGTTGTATTTCTAAAATCCATCGGTGCTGTTGTGATGAGTTTAATTCCAGTCATTGCAATTGATGCAAATACAGAAACGGTTGCTCCACCGAGTACACAGTACGGAATCGTTGTAAGTACAGAGGAAAACTTTGGAATTAATCCTGCAATCAGAATAATAATAGCTGAAGTCTCAAATACTCTTTTTGCAACAACTTTCGTAGAACCTACAATACCTACGTTCTGGCTGTATGTTGCAGTTGGAAGTCCACCAAAAAATGCACAGACAATATTACTTAATCCATATCCTACGATACCTCCATTTAATTCTTCATCTGTCGGCATACGGTCAAGTCCGCCAGTTGTTGTTGCGGAAAAATCTCCGATTGCCTGAATGGAATTAATGGCAAATAATACGCCGATTGCAACACAGGAAGATGGTTCAAACTTGATTCCGAAGTGCATTGGCTTTGGAAGCGCAAACCAGGATGCATTTACTACTGCTGAAAAATCAACCATTCCAAAAAATAATGAAATGATATATCCTGCAATAATTCCAATTAATATGGATGCCAGCTTCCAGATTCCTTTTCCATAATGATTCAATGCTGTTACGATACAAAGTGTGATAATCGCTACAAGCCAGTTCTCCCAGGAACCGTAACTTTCATTGCTCGCACCACCAGCCATATAATTAATTGCTGTTGGATACAATGAAAGACCGATAGCAAATACAACGGTACCTGTAATTAACGGTGGAAAAAACTTACGAATCTGCTTAATAAAAATACCAACGAAAACCGCTACGATACCTCCAACAATCTGTGCTCCTAATATCGTTGCGATATCAAATCTTCCTGCAATTGCCTGCATAGTCGGTACATAGGCAAAACTGATACCCATGATTACCGGAAGTCCAGAACCGATTGCAATTTTCCCTGTCCGAAGGAGAGGGAATACCTGAATCAATGTTGTAATTGCTGACATCGTAAGGGCTGCCTGAATTAAAATAACAGAATCTTGTTCTGACAGTCCAGCCACACCAGCTACGATAATTGCCGGTGTAACACATCCTACAATCATGGCCACCACATGTTGCAGGGCAAGTGGAAGGGTCTCACCTACAGATGTTTTTCCATCCACTTTGAATAGTTCTTCTGACATGTTGTTTGTCGGTCTACTCATAATACCTCCTATGATTTTCTATTATTCTGCTATCGAAAATTTGCATCTTATATGAAAAATCCTGCATAAATAATAGAAAAATTTATATTTTGTCTCATGTATATTAACATTTTTTGTCGGAAAAAGCAACTAAATAGGAATTTCCTCTCCACAGCCAAAGAAACGCCCCCGAAGAGAGTCTAACCCCTATATTTGTGACTTTAGTCGCGGCGGTTTG
>ERZ827528.1611-NODE-1611-length-22958-cov-2.767148_pt1 | contig 22958 bp, 10 predicted proteins | sample MGYA00519768_ERZ827528 | MGnify/ENA primary metagenome ERZ827528 (study PRJEB31778, sample SAMEA3449343) | human gut metagenome | biome: human gut; feature: human-associated habitat; material: faeces | place: United Kingdom | collected 2010/2012 ...
GGAAAAGAAGAGCCAAGGATTTTTACTGGCATTATGCAGTAAAAATCAGGAGGAAGATGTTCAAAGCGTCTTTGATAAATCACCTGGGATGATGCTGTCCTATGAGGATTTTATTTCAAAACGAATCAATTGGAACAACAAACCAGACAATATACGGGAGATTTGCCGCGAGCTGAATTTAGATGAATCCAGCGTCATTTTTATGGATGATTCGATGGCAGAATGTACCAAATGCCTGATTGAATTGCCACAGGTTCTAACCCTTTTGCTACCTTCTGAAGAACGTGAACTCATGTCGTTTATCAGTCGAATATGGGCCTTTGATCGGATTAGGGTTACCAATGAAGATAAAAACCGGCATCAAATGTATCTGGAAAACAGGCAGCGGGAACTGTTGCGTAAGACCTATTCTAGTGATGAAGACCTGCTTAGATTCCTCCGCATGGAGATCCGTCTGCTCCCTTTAGTCCAAAGCACCTGGGATCGGGTTTCTCAGCTGAGCTTGCGGACAAATCAGTGTAATTTAAATGGGCAGCGTCTATCAGTTTACGAGCTGATTCAACAAAATCCAGAGGAGAGCTTTGTAATCCGTGTGGATGATTTGTATGGTTCCTATGGGATAGTAGGCTATGTGGATTGGCAGGTGCAGGGAAAGACAGCAAATATATGTCACTTTTTTCTTAGCTGCCGAGTTCTATCTCGGTATGTAGAACATAAAATAATCAATTATCTGCTAGACCTATTTGATAACGCTTCTATTGATATCTGTGTCATGCAGTGTGAACTCACTGGAAAAAACAATTATTTTGTTGACTTTTTAAAAAACACTGGGTGGTCAGTACAGCAGCAGGACGATAGTTTATATTGCTTCCGACCAACTAGCCGAAAAATAGCCTTTGCCTTTGATAAATGCATCGGGATTCAGCAAATTTCAGAGAATGAAGAAATCTGCTGTGAGAGTTCTGTGAATGAGCAATTGCCGGTAGCGAATATAGGAGTATTAAAATCGTATGGCGATTATGATAAAAAGCCTTTTTTGTATCACTGGAAGAAGGAACTGCTGGAGTTAGCAAAGAGGGGAAGAACCTACGATTTTTTATGTCCTGTTCCTGTTTTTTCTGGGGGGAAAGGAAATGCCGGCTCTGGAGAAGATTTATTGGATGCAAATATTGAAACTAGACTTGAGAAAATATGGAACAGTATACTCTCAAGCCCGTTACAGGCGTCTACAGATGATTTTTTCGCCTGTGGAGGTAATTCGCTTCAGGCGTTAGAGTTGGTATCCCATATCTACAAGGAATTTGGTTGCCTTGTCAACCTTTCGGACGTACTGAAAGAATCCAACTTTTACCAGATAGCATTGCTAGTTGATCGTGCTCTAGATACGAGTTCCGATGATTCTTTCCCCGTCCCCACAGATAAAATTGAATATGCCTTGCCGGTCTTTGCACAGCGTATTTTTACCTCTCATCAGTGTGATGCCGGGACCGCGTATAACATGCCCTATGCCTTTGAAATCAAGGGATCTCTGGACAGCGAACGGTTAGAGCGGGCATTTCAAACCGTTGTGCGTCATAATCGGATTTTCAGGTCCCGGTTTGTGATGAAAAATACGGAACCGGTGGCAATAATTGGAGAAGAGAGCGGTTTCCATGTTGAGTTTGTCCAGTGGAGCGGGAGGTTGGCGGACATTAACCTTAACAGTTTGGTAAGGCCTTTTCTATTAGAAGAGGGAACGCTAATCCGGGCGGTGCTACTTCGTACCAGTGTTGGGGAAGACCATATTCTTTTCATTGATTTTGACCATCTGATCATGGACGCACGTTCCCTTGTGTTAATAATGGAACAACTCATGGCGGCCTATCATGGTGAGAAAATAACGACTACCCAAGTAGATTATTTTGATTATGCGGAGTGGTTCAGAAGAGGTTCACAGAATAAGGATGACAGAGATTATTGGCTTCAGAAACTGGCTGGGTCACCCTTTATCTTGCTTTTCCCTCAAGAGTGTAGTAAAAGTCTGGAGAGAGCGCCGGCGGGACTCTGCCGGGTGGATTTTTATTTGGATCAAGAACTGACCGAAAGGTTGAGAAATGCTGCGGCAAATTGCGCAGTTTCTCTATATGCGTTTATGGTTGCTTGCTACTTTCTCTTTCTTTATCGGATTACGGGTTGCTCCGACATCAATATCGGGGTACCTGTGGATATGCGGGATTCTCCTTTAGCGGAAAGGATTCCGGGAATGTTTGTTAATACCTTGGTTCTCCGCCAGAGTATAGAGGATTATAAATCTTACCAGTTGTTTGCACAAGACGTTTTTGAGTCAATAAAAGAAATGCTGGCGCATAAAACGTGCATGTATCAGGATATTGTAGATGAGATTCGGCAAAACGGTGAGGCGGTTCGGGAACTCTATAATACAATGTTCGTATTCCAAGAATACGATTTTCCAGAGTTGATGCTTCCGGGATGTGTTATTAAGAAATTGCCAGTTTATTCTGAGACGGTACAGAATACGCTGGTATGGGAATGTATTGATGATAAGCGGCACGGCTTGTTGTGCAATCTAACATACGACAATACGGTTTTATCTCAGTCCGCAGTACAGCGTTACGCAAGACTTCTGGTGGATATGCTCAAAGAGGTAAGTTGCGATATTCGACAAACAGTGGAACATTCTCAGCATATCTTCCATTCCGATATAAAAAAAATCCTGAACTATGAGCAGGGGTCAGTACGTTTGCGCGTTCCTCGGACACTTCACAGTTTGTTTGAAGAACAGGCGCAGCTGCATCCGAGTGCCCCATGCCTTACAACCGCTGTTCATAGCTATACCTATGAACAGGTTAACCAGGTTGCTAACGAGGTGGCCGACCAACTCCGTGTATATGTCAATCCGGGAGACTGCGTGATGGTGGATTGTAGAAATCCTCTGCTTGAAACAATTCTTTCGATGCTCGCAATACTGAAATGCGGGTGCGTGTATCTGCCAGTTGTACCAGATCTGCCTCCCGAAAGAAAAAAGGCAATTATTGATAATTGTAGTGTTCGACTCGTCGTCTCTAAAGATGGCAGATGGCATGATCTTCCTGCATTTTATCCGGATTTCACTAGGAAAACCGGCTGCACTAATGTAAATTTCCAGGTCGACCCGCAAGCATCGGCATATATTATTTATACTTCGGGAACCACGGGCAGTAGCAAGGGGGTCAGGGTTAGCCACTCTTCCATCGCTAATACCATTTATGCCCGTTTAGAGGAATATAATCTGTCAGATCAAGATACGGCCATGTTGCTTATGCTGCCGCATTTCGATGGGTTCATGACCAGCGTATTCACTCCTTTGGCAAGCGGCGCGGTGCTGGTACTACCAGAATCCCTGTACGATGTCACTCGTTTGGCGGAAGAGGTTGTGCGGCATGAGGTAACTCATATGATTGCTACTCCCACTTTATATCGCTCTCTGTTGGAAACCTCGGAGTTCGAGCGAGCCCAGTCGCTTCGTACTGTAGTGCTTGCCGGAGAAGCTATCGCTCCAGCACTTCTCAAAGACAGCTACAGCCTTTTGCCGGATACAGAAGTCGCTAATGAATATGGTCCTACGGAAAACAGTGTTTTGTCAACATTAAAACGACATGTAACCCCAGAAGATATTACAGTAGGACGTCCAATTCCCAATGTTAGAGTTCGAATAGTAGATAAACAGGGGCGGCTGTGTCCTTTCGGAGTGGCAGGTGAACTGTGTTTGGCCGGAGCAGGTCTGGCAGAAGGGTATGAGTCCGATCTGGATTTGACCAACCAGAAATTTGTGGAGGGACTGTGCGGTGATAATCTGCGCTGGTACAAAACGGGAGATCTTGCCTATTGGCGGGAGAACGGCGAAATTGTTGTATCCGGGCGAAACGACCTTCAAATCAAATACCGAGGCTACCGCTTGGATTTGTTAGAGATACGTAATGTGGTCAATACTGTACCGGATGTCAGGGACTGTCATGTAGTTCATGATAAGATAACCGATCGATTGCTATGTTACTATGTCGCCGATCAGTTTATACCAAGACCCTGTTTTATAGAAGCTTTGAGAAAAAAATTGCCCTTGTATATGCTGCCTGATACATATATCAGGATTTCACAGATTCCAGCGAATGCTAATGGTAAGCTGGACGAAAAAAGATTGACCGATTTCGTAATAGAGGATCCGCAGATGGACACTACCGAAAAAAAGACATCTACGCTGATTCTGGAAGTTTTTAATGCCATTCTTAAGCGTGATGATCTGAAAGTGAATGACAGCTTTTTTGCTGCGGGGGGCAATTCTTTAAAGGCAGTGGCGCTGCTCGGGCGTCTTCAGGAGCAGTGGAATGTGGATATTAGCATTGCGGACATATTCACCTATCCCACTCCTGCGGAACTGGGAGCATGGATAGAAAGCCAGCAAAACGGAAAACTGCTTTTAGCAGTGCGGCGCGCAAGGGCGAAGCTTCTGAATGAACGCGTAGTCAGGTCAGTTTACCAGTATGCACAGAATGTGGGTGTGACGCTGGGCGAACTTTTTGTGTCGCTGGCGTTTTACGCCTTTTCCCTTGTCGATAAGAAAAATGAATTCCAGGTATTTGCGTGGCATAGAGACGAGCTACATAGGCTGGAATATGATTTTAGGATAGATGAGGAGACGGACGAGTATGTACGTCACATTAGTTATGGATGCCGCGCTGAAGATTCCCTCGTCAAATGGGACCATGCGACGATGAGAGAAGCTGTGGTTATTGCATTTGAGCCAGTTTTTGACCCAGAATTCGAAACTCTACCTGCCCTGCTCTATTTTCAACAGACGGAGAACTCCTTGCGGTTTGTTTTAGAATACAATTCAGAGTGCCTATGTGACGAGGCAGCGAACGGCATTTTGGAAACGTTGATGCAGTTTTACATGTCGCTATAAACGATAAAATTTTCCCATCTCTCGAGTCGACATTATGGGTTCGGCAGAGAATGAGAAAAGGGCTTTGGTGTAAAGGATTGATTTTAAATGAAGTTATCGCAGTTTAAGACCTTTTCGGAAGAAAATAGGGATAGGGAATTAGATGAAAAAGATTCCATTGCCGTAATTGGTATGGACTGTGCAATCGGGCCAGAAGAAACGTTATATGGTTTTTGGGAGAGTTTGAAAAATCAAACCGATTTTATTGCTCGCCCTGACCATAAAAGAGAAAAAATGATACGGGATATCTTACGACTATTGGGCGAGGAATCGGCTAATGCTGCGGCTATACAACCAATGTGCTTTCTGCGCAATTTGGATACCTTCGATTATCTTTTCTTTGGTATGAGCGAACGGGAGGCGATATTGACTGATCCGTCCCAGAGACTGCTTTTGGAATCGGCCTATCGCTGCATGGAGGATTCTAATCAGATCCCAGGATATTACAGTGGGAAAAATATCGGTATCTTTATTGGTTATGACGACAGCGATCTTATCCGATATAAGGATATTCTATATCGCTCCTCTGCCGAACTATACGGCCTTTCCATACCTGGCAACCATCCGGCCATTCTAGCGGGGCGGATTGCCGATTATTTTGATTTAAAAGGCCCTGCATACGTAATTAACACCGCCTGCTCCTCTTCTCTTTCCGCGCTCCATCAGGCGTGTCAGGCGATTCGGCATGGGGAATGTGACATGGCGTTGGTTAGCACCATCAATATTTCGTTGACGCCTGTCAAGTTGGGAAACTTTACGTTAGGGATTGAGGCGACAAAAGATCGTACGAAAACATTTAGTGATCAGGCCGATGGAACTGGCAAGGGAGAGGGTTTGGTCAGTCTACTGCTCAAGCCATACCGCCGAGCCGTGGATGATGCGGATGCCATCTATGCGATAATCCAGGGGAGTGCTGTAGGGCAGGACGGAAAAGCCAGTAGTTTGACATCCCCAAATATGCTTGCGCAGGTGGAAGTGCTACAGAATGCATGGAAGGACGCTGGGATTCATCCGCGGGATCTGCAGTATATAGAGGCGCATGGCACAGGTACTAAAATCGGTGATCCTATTGAAATTGAAGCCATAAAAAGGGCCATGGAGTCCTTTACAAATGACAAGATGTTCTGCGCGATTGGATCGGTGAAAAGCAATATAGGTCATCTGAACGCTGCAGCTGGCTTGGCGGGGATCCTAAAAACTGCCCTTGTTCTGCATTATAGGGAACTGGTGCCCAACTGCCATTTCGAGTATCCGAATCCCCATATCGACTTTTTGAATTCTCCGGTGTATGTTTGCAACAAGAGAGCGTCTTTAACGGGAGACAAGGTTTACGCTGGTGTGAGTTCCTTCGGTTTGAGCGGAACTAATGTCCATGTTGTGATGTCCAGCTGTAGCGCCTTGAGACAAGAGATCCCTCCCTGCAATCCATTGTACAAAATTCTAGCCGTCTCGGCGAAAACTCCATCCGCCTTGAAGAACCTAGTGAATGAATACCTGTGGCATATGGAAGGCTTGGAAGAACAGCAATTATTTTCGTATTGCTACACGGTTAATACTAGGCGGGTTCAGCTTGCTTGCCGGTGCGTCTTTCTAGGCAAAACCGTCGAAGATATACGAGGACAAATGGCGATTTATCTATATAGCGAGAAGTCGAAAAATCCATTTTATTCGGAGAGAGATACCGGCGAGGAACCTTGTTCAAACCGTATACAAGGGATATTGATCAATAACGCTGAACTAGATTGTGATATGCTAAGGACCCTTTGTGCTAAGTATATGGAGGGGGAGGACATAAACTGGAATGAGTGCTACAGTCCATATGTTTTTCATACTCTGCATGTGCCAACATACCGTTTTGACGATTTGCCATGCTTCTGGAATACTGGGAAAAAAATGGCATATGTTCAGACAAAAAGCACAGCATTTTATACCCTTTCGTGGTCAGTCCAGACGTCCGCAGAACTTTTAAGGCGCAGGCTAGCGAAAACCGTAGCTATTGTTTATGCTCGGGATCAATTTTCACGGGAAATTCAGGAGAGTGTGTCTGGATATCTGGAGGAAAACGGACACCGGGTGATTCGCATATTGCTTGAGGAGCTGATGAAGCCGGAGAAGTCTGTGGAAGGTGACCTATTGGATGTAACTTTTAATGAGCAAGTTCTTCTATCGCGCCTAGAATTGGCTTCGGAAGTCTCTATACTTTATCTGGCATCGTTGTACGATACCGCACAGCCGCTTTCCATACATGAGCTCCTAACAAGAGGGGTTTTGAGTGTGTTTCATATATACAAGTCTCTTACTTTGCACAAAATAAAAATAGCAGATTTTGTTTGCGTTGGTAATAACGGAGGAGTTGTGGACTCTGAGGAATTTGTAAATCCATATAACGGTGCATTATATGAATTTGTTAACGGTCTGCAGGCTGACCAGGTCGGTGGCACGCGCATATTCAGAAATATCGATATAGCGCGCGGCGCTGACGTTGCATTATTACACTATTTGCTGGAGAGCGACACAGAACCAGTCGTCGGACTACGGAAAGCACAGATCTACAGAAGAATCATGATTCCTGTGGATGCAGAACAAAAAACGCCATTGAAAAAGAATGGGATATACCTTGTCTCTGGTGGAACCAGTGAAAACGCACTGAGTGTGTGTAGAGCAATTTCAGAAAAATACCAAGGTGTATTTTATTTGTTAAGTCGTCATCCCGAATCATATGCAGAAAACTCAGGATTGGCGCGAATGATTTCAGATATAGAAGAGAACGGCGGAACTATTCATACTATTTGCTGTGACATCTCGTCAGAAGAGGCGGTTTCATCGGCGATTAATGCCTTGTGCTCCGAGACAGGGAATCGGATAAATGGAGTGATTCACGCCGCTGGAACGGAAGCTCGAGGAATGGTCTGCCATAAGACTTCTGCAGGCATTTTAGCAACTCTAGCTCCCAAGGTGCAAGGTATGCTCAATCTCCACCGGTATACTCGGAGCTACCATCCAGATTTTTACTTCTCATTTTCATCTCTGGCCGCACTTCTGCCTTCTCCCGGTCAGGCAGATTATGCATATGCTAATCGCTTTCTAGATTTGTACAGCCAGAGTATACAAGATGAGTGCAATCATGTTTTCAGTGTGAACTGGCCAGCATTCCGAGAGGCGGGAATGGCTGTGAGAAATGGGGTTGACTTCGGTCGAATAAAGCCCTCACCGCTTTCTTTTCAGCAGTTAGAAGTGGCTTTTCTGGATACTTTGTCCTGTGGGTCAGGCAGTTTGCTTCCTTGCGTCCGACCTATGACACAGCAAGAAATGGAAGCGGTGCTTGTGGGAGAACAGCCTATCAGTATCGAGAATAAAACAGAAGATACCATTCGTTTTAAGAATATGACTGAGACCCAAAACACCATCGCCAACATATGGCGCAAATACTTGGGACATGATAAAATTGGGTTGGATGATGATTTCAAAGCGTTGGGCGGGAACTCGCTAAACATGATATATGTGGTGTCGTCCATAGAAAAAGCTTTTCATGTTTCATTGAGCGAGGATTTCATGGTAGAGTTGCCCACCATCCGCGAAATCGCTAGGCAGTTAGATGGTTTTGCATTGCCGCAGAGCATTCTACTGAAGGCAGTTGAGCCGTTTAATCATTTCTTCTTTATCAATTGCTTTTTTAATGCCCTGTTTTCTGCCCTACAATATTTTCAGTATCCTGTCAGTCGCATTATATTGTCCTGCCCCATTCAATTCCTTTGTGACAATGACAGTTTTACACTGGAATATATTTGTCGAGAACCTTGGCAGGAAACGCTCAAAGACCTTGGCCTTAATTTGGACGTACGGTCAGGAAAAATTGATCTTAGGCATGCGATTCTAGAGAATCTATCTGAAAAGCAACGACCTGTGATATTATCTGTGGATTGTTATTATCTGCCTTACAGACATGATATGTATCAAAAACAGCATTTAATTCACACCCTGCTGGTTTACGGATACGATGATGGTTCCTCGCTGTTTCACATCATCGATCAGGTCAACGCAGAAAGCCTTTCTTATCAGAAATGCACCGTTTCCGTTAAAAATCTTCAGCAGGCGTACGATGGCTACCTTGAATATTTCCCGACTGATAGGAATCTGCCATTTACGGTGGTTCATCCTGTTGAGAATGGGGATACGCTCCCCATCAAGGACATAGGGAATACCTTTGTTGAGGATGCGGAGACATTTGTTAAACAGATTTGCAGAAAGGTTCAATGCTTTGTCGGGCAAGAGAATCCCAGGAACGACACTTCCCTAAAAATGCTCAGTCAGTGCATTCAGTATTTTAGCTCCCAGATTTATGTGAACAACGAGGTGTACAAGAACCAGAACTATGAGATATTTTTGACTCGTTTATTGCAGCTTTATAAGCGAACCAGGGCCTGCTTTATCAAGGAGACGATCCGAGGTGGGGATAGTCGTAGAATCCTGCAGGATCTGAGAAATTGGGAAATTGATAAATAAAAGGTAGGTATATATGAAACGATTAACATACACGCAACAGGGAATATACAATGATTCAATGCTTTATGAAGGGAAGCTCCGACATACTATCGGTGGCTATATCGCCTTGAAGGGACATCCTGATCGCGAAATACTTGAAGAAGCTATTCGTCGCCTGATTGGAGAACAGACCGCGCTTCGGACAAGGATCATTATTCAAGATGGTTGTCCTTACCAGTGTATTGAGAGGGAAAGCCATTTCGTACTTCAAACTGTTGAGATAAACGAACAGAACTTTCCCGACCATGTTCAAAGAGTATTTCAAGAAACAGTGGAGGTTACAGATTATCCTCTGTATTTTTTCCAACTCTGTTATTTGAATGAAGGGGGGACTAATCTGATTATCAGACTGCATCATATCATTGCCGATGGTTGGTCCATGGAGGTTGCGACAAAACAAATTAGCCGGCATTACCATAATGTGATCACTTGCGCAAATCCATCTATGGAGCTTTTCCAATTCCAGAACTTAATCGGACGGGAAGATAGATATATGGAATCTGATAAGGTTAAGCAGGCGAACGCGTTCTATCAGGACGTATATAAAAGTATAAGAGCATTTAAGGAAGCAGAGCGTGAAAAGAGCATGGATTTTACAGCCTTCTCCAGCAACTTCCAGTTGGATTATGAACTGTCGGCGCAAGTGAGGTTCTTTTGTGAACGTCATAGGTTATCGCTCAATATGCTGTTCACCGCTGTGTTTGGACTGGCGCTGACCTATCTGAATCAAAATAAAATAGTCTATTTAGGTCTGCCAATTTATGGGAGAAATGGGATCCGAGAAAAAAACACGATGGGTATGTATACCAATATACTGCCCTTTATAGTGGAAGCTGACGGCGGAGAATCCTTTCTGGACTATGTGTTTCAGACGAAGAAGCGGTTAACTATGTTGTATAAATATGCCAAATATCCTTTTTCATCTTTTTTGCAGAGTGCACCGAAAGACGCGGTATTATATAAGTATACATATACCATGAATTATTACAATATGCAATTTTGTTCAGAATTCTGCGGTCTACCCGCCGCGTATCACGAAGTCGTTCCTGATACACAGCCGTATGATTTGCAGATGAAGGTTTATGATTGGGGATCGGATGGTTATCTGAGAATAGGGTTTGACTACCGCATCTCAATTTACAGTAAGGCGGCGGTATCCTGGTTATTTGAAATGCTGAATAGGATGATAAAGGGCGTATTAAAGAATCCTGAGAAAAGGCTCGACCAGCTGATCGAATTTGGCATAGAAGAGGATAAGTGGATGTTGTCCCGGCTTTTTAATTGGGAGAGAGCTCCGGAGAAAAATGAGGGAACACTAGGTGAGCTGTTCGCTAGGCAGGTTGCACACCATCCCGAGCAAATCGCAGTCATCGATATAGACCGGCAGTATGACTATGGGGAGCTAAACACTCTGGTTCATCGATATCTGTCCTTGTTTCACCAGCGAAAGCTAAAGCAGGGAGATGTGGTTGCGTTCCACACTGACCACAGCGTTTTTATGTTGGCCGCGCTACTGGCAGCTGTGTGGGCCGGAATTGTTTTCCTGCCGCTAGATAAGTCGTGGCCGAAGGAGCGGAAAAAAGGTATTCTAAAGGAGACTGATCCCCGCTTGATTTTGACCGATGGTTCTCCTGTGGTTGGTGTTGATGGAGACAGCCAGTTTCGCTTGAGTGATATTGAGAATACTCCCATTTTTTTTGGAGAGATGCTGGCACAAAAAGATAGGGGAACACAGTACATCCTGTATACCTCTGGGTCCAGTGGTAGGCCCAAGGGCGTGGTGATTTCAAACGAAGCACTCTATCTTTATGTTTGTTGGGCTATAAAAGCTTACTTCGCAACTTCCAAGGATGTGTTTGCTCTGTACACCTCTCTTGCATTTGATCTAACCTTAAGCTCCATTTTCATTCCCTTGTGCTCTGGAGGAACGGTGAAAATATTCCGACAGGCCGAGCGGCATCCGCTGTTAGATATCGTTTCTGACAGCGAGGTGACGATGGTCAAGGTCACTCCTTCCCATTTACACCTCATCAATGATGGGTTTTATGAGAATAGCCGAATACGCGCTATTATCGTGGGTGGAGAGCAGTTATTAAGAAAGACTGCGGAGAAAACTATGAAGTGCTTCGCGCACTCGCTAAGCATATATAATGAATATGGGCCTACGGAAGCCACCATAGGCTGCATGTGTTATCAGGTAAATTCAAACTGTACGGGAGCTGCCGTCCCTATCGGCATGCCCATTAATCACGCTGCGGTATGTCTGATGAATGAAAACGGACAAATTCTAGGGAAATATGCTGTGGGTGAAATCTGTATAGCGGGTCCTTGTCTGGCGGAGGGATATTATCTTGACAAAGAATTGACAGATCAGAAATTTGTCACCCACCCTTCTTTTTTTAGTAGGCGTATTTATAAAACTGGGGATCTGGCCATGATTAATGCTGATAACGAGATGGTTTATCTGGGCAGAGCCGACCGGCAGGTAAAAATCCGTGGGTATAGAGTGGAGTTGGATGAGATCTCCTCCAACATAATGGGACATGAGGCTGTTAGTAGTTGTGTGACAATGTTGCTAGGCACGGTCCAGACTCAATGCCTCTGTGCCTTTGTGGTTCTTAGGACTGGAGAAGTTGTTCCGCCAGAGATTATACGTGCTTTCGCCGCACAGAGTCTTCCGAACTATATGGTCCCTGACGAGGTATTTTATGAGGTATTTTATATCGATAAAATACCTCTCACACAAAATGGAAAGATTGACGAACACCGATTGAAGATCAAATGGGAGGAACTACGCAACCGCGGGCTAGTTGACAGACCTCATGCTCCTCAAAACCAGCAGGAGAGGGTTTTACATAAGGCCGCTTCTTGTGTATTGGGGATATACAACCTGGATATGCAGAAATCTTTCAGTGATTTGGGAGGCGACTCTATCAAGGCGATTTTGCTTCTTCAGCGCCTGGAACGAGAGAATTACCATTTGGATATTAAAGAGATTTTGGCGCAATGTCCATTATATACATTATCTGCCCGGATGACAACCAAGTTGTCCAAAAGAGAACGATTCCTTTCGTCTTACGGACCCGTTCCTTTGTCTCCTGTTATCAGGCGATTTATCAAAACCCAGAATGTACGCCACAATACCTGCTTTCACAGTGTGCATTTACTTTTTCGTCAGGCGATATCTGAACAGCGTTTACTCGGTGCTATTAGCTGTCTGTTGCGGACTCACCGTTCTCTGACACTCAATCTAAGCAAGGATGGCGGAACTCTTTTCTATAATCCTTGCCATCTCGAGGATGAACCTGTACTTTTCAAATGTGCGAGTGAAGATGTATACCGATTTAATCTATATAATGACCTGTTGGTTCGTGTGATCCTTAATGGAAACGCCTGTGAAATTGTCATTAATCATTTGGTAATCGACTATGTTTCTTGGCAGATTCTATTGCAAGACCTTCACTACTTGTTGTCAGGAAGTGAAATACAGGAACTACCGTATGAAATGGCAAGCTATGGTGAGTTTGCGTCTGATCTTATGACACAACTGGGAACTGGTCTATTTGAAAGGCAACGCACTGGCACGGATACGCTGCGTAAAATGTATTCCTACGAGCGGGAAGGGATAATTCAGAGGACTTGGAAGAGGGCGGAAAATAATGGAGAGTCCTTGCCACAATGGATTTACCAGCAGCTGGCTCAAAGCGCTAGCGAATATTTCGGTCTGGCGGAACTGGAAATTGAGCTTGAAAATACCGGACGAGAACAAATGGACCCTCGGTATTGGCATACTGTGGGGTGGTTTACATCTTTTTCCTATGTGCTGTATCGAAACAGTCACTTTTCTCACATTTCGCAATCAGGGCAGATCCTGCCTGTGATGCGTTTCAACTATTTAGGACATGCTACCGAGCAGTACGAGATATTTTCGGTGGTTCCCCTTAAGGAGGAACTACTTCGCTACAAGATTGAGGATACGCTGGAGTATTTTATGCAAGTGGAGTGTCTGGCTGCTAGCGACGCATGCTTGTCCTTTTGTTTGAGCGTAGATCCCGCCTCTCCTGTAGGATCGGCGATAGATGCTTTTATGGAATACTTTTTTTATCGGTTGGATATACAATTGGAACGCGAAAATAACCAAGATCGTCCAACGTATATCGACGAAGGGATTTCAGCGGAAGACCTTGCGATGTTGATGAGTGAGAGTTAGAACCTCTGTCTGTAAAATAGATAAGGAGGATGGAAGTGGCACGTATTCTGATTTTTTCATTTCCATATTGGGGTCATACGCAGCAACTGCTGAAAATAGCACGCTATCTGTCGGAAAATGGGCACCAGGTTTTTCTGGATATCAGTGAAAAGTACAGATTTCAGGCAGATAAAGCGGTGGTGTGTTTGAATTGTCGTTTTATGGAGAAGTCCGTCTCTAGAACAATGGATGATGAAACCGCGCTCTATTACTATGCAGATGGTGTTCTGAAATGCTGTGCCACCTATCTGGAGCATCTCCAGATCTATATAGAGCTGGAACCAGATCTGATCATATATGACGCTTCGGCGGTTTGGGGTAAGGAAATAGCAAAAAGGTTGTACATTCCCTATATAGCTTCGGTTACCATGCAACCATATCTTTTGGAGCATGCTACATGTGGAAGGTTTAGCAGATTTTCTGAAATCAGAAAGCCTATGCGTATATTTGAGCGCGTACTTCAGCAGAAATACGCGAATTGCGGTCCGTCCTCATTTGAAGAGATGCTTTATGCAAAAGGAATGCGAAACATCGTATATACTACCCGCGATCTTAGCTTACGTCCGGAAGAACTGGATGACACTTATGTTTACGTAGGGGCTATGGTTGATGTGCCCCCAAAAAACTCAAGTGCTGAAAAAAAGATAGAAGATCGCCGAAATATTCTAATATCATTTGGCACGATTCTTGAAAAACCTGACTTGATTAGACAATGTGTGGAGGCATTGCAAGATACACCTTTTTCGATTTATGTCAGTGCAGGTCGGTTCGCAGAACTACTAGCACGTTCATTTTCCTCTCCTAACGTCCATATTCTCCCTAGACAGCCACAATTGGAATTGTTGCAGGATGCTGTTGTGTTTATAAACCACGCGGGTCATAACAGCATGGTTGAGTCGGTGTATTACCGAGTACCTATACTGGCATTTCCGCAAACAAACGATCAGTTCGGTAACGCTAATATGATTGAAGAGCTGGGCCTGGGAAGAAGATTGAGCGAGCCAATCGCTAACAAAGAGATCCGAAGAATCGTTTTAGAGTTGGCTTGTGACACTCAAATTGGTCAAAGACTAGAAGTCATCTCAAAGAGTTTGCGGGCAAAGGATCCGTTTCGCACCATTCTTCGGGTCATTGAGGAACAACTTTTGAAGGGAGCAACATATGAAAGAAAAATTTGATTTGTCAGGCTTAAAGATATTGACCTTTGAGATTGGTACGGGGTGTAATTTAAAACAGAAACATCTCAATTGTCCAATTAACTATATCCAGCGTCCCGATGGCATTAAAAGTCTTACAGTAGAAGATGTGGTAAAGGCCATTGACGACGCTATTGTCTTGCATTTTGACGGTTACGTGGCTTTTCATCACTATAATGAGCCGCTGTTGTATATAGACTCCATAGAACGGGTGGTGCGGGCACGGCCACGTCAAAAATATCTCTTGTGGAGCAATGGTCTGCTCATTCCAGAACTGGAAAGGAGAGGGCATTCTCTCTCAATTTTCAGCAAAATTGTGCTGACTTGTTATACCGAAAAGGATTATGACATGATGCTTGATGTCCAAAGACGTTATCCCAATGTAGAAGTTGGCATGAGCGATATGGACGACCGGATCAAAGTGTATGAAAGCAATTGCGAAAACTTCATCGCGTGCAAAAAAGTCTTTTTTGAATTGCCCATTGGTTTCAACGGTGATGTTTTGCTGTGTGCTCATGACTGGAAGAACAGTTACCCATTGGGCAATATCCTTAGGACCTCTCTTATGGAGGTGGTGGCTAGTGAACGATACCAGGCTCTGCTGTCTATGTCTCGTAAAAGAAAACTCGCAGAAAACGCGCCAGAGATATGTAGACACTGCAAATATGCTTTTCTTAAGTATCACAGAGGAAACAAATTGCTGCTTGATAAATGAGGGCAACTAAAAGGAGTTAGAATATAAAATGCACATTGCCATTTGTTTTGACGGTCAAGGAAAACATGATGTACGTGTTGCTCGAAAATGGATTAAGAATAAACCGGAGATTTTGGGTAGGCTTCAAGAAATTCAAAAGCTTCTTTCCTTTGATTTGGAAGAGATTGCGTTTGACGAGTGTAGGGCTAATCAACTGGATTATATGCAAACCCTCTCGTTTATTTGGAATCAAATACTTTTCGAATATTACATCAAGAAAATTCCATTCAAACCAGCGTTCGCTTTTGGCCACAGCTTGGGACATTACAACGCTCTCGTAAGCGCAGGAGTCTTGTCCTTTGAGGAAGTATTGCAGGTGGTGGAAGAACGATCTTCTCTAGTCGCGCGGGGTTTCAGCAATGAGCAGTGTGGAATGCTACATGTAAAATGTTCTGATGTTGAGTCATTTGCCCATCTAAATACTTTATGCCGACTCCATAGTAGATTCGGCAGGGTTCTTGAAATCTCCATTCACAATTCTAAACATGACATAGTTGTTTCTTATTCTGGTTATTCAGTGCAGGAAGCGAGAGAAGCGTTGAAGGAATTCTCATTAAAACCTTTAGCGGTTCAGGCACCATATCATTCATCTGCTATGGAAACGATTGGCACTGGTTTTTATCGGGTGATAGAGCCGCTACGTCCAAAGACCCCGCAAATTTCAGTTTTGTCCAATGTGACAGCAAGGCCAATCTCAGAGTTTCTGTGCAAAAAAGACTTAATGCTGCATTTGACATACCCGCTTTTCATGGATGCCTGTATGCAGTATTGTGTCGATCAAGAAGTGAATACCATTGTCCATCTGAGCCTGTCCAATATAGTTCCCGCGCTACTAGAATTGAATTGCCCAGAATGTAGCTGTTATCATTTAGCGGATCCAAAGCAAGAACAAGCATTTTTCCTGCTGACAGAAGATCACAATAGGAATGTACAGGAGGAATACCGCAAGCTTTTGGGAGGATTTTCAACCATTGCGGGGTTGCCGAATAAGAAGAATATTGATTTCGTCAAGATACATAACGCCATGACAGCGTATCAAAATCTTGCGGGTGGGATCGGGAGTGATGAGCTTGCTCATATGCAGAAACTTTATGGACAGGCTTGCGAGGCATTTTGAATAGAAACTTTGAAATGGATACAAGTGAATTGAAATGAGGTGCAATATGTCCAATTTTATTTTTTTTGCAGTCCCCCTGTTCGGTCATGTGAATTATGGTATAAAAATTGCCAAACGGCTTGTGAGGAAGGGACATCGTTGTTATTATTTTTCTGGTGAGCGGTATAAAAATCTTGTTGTGAGCAGCGGACTTTGCTTCTGTCCATATGCTAAACGGATTGAGGCATTATTCAGTGAGAAAAACAGTACCTATCAAACGGAGACTATGAGCACTGGCGAAGAAAAAAGCATTGATTACATCGAAGAAATGTGGAAACTATCAATTCACCTGTTCACAATTATGCGTATTCTCTCGGAAGAGGATATGGAACGCATCCGTCGCCTCAAACCTGACGGGATTGTATATGATAATATCGCCATATGGGGGCGACTTGTTGCAAAAAAGTTGGATATTCCTTGTTTTTCCTCTGGCACACCCTACTGCTACAACGATCAAATGTTCCAAGAATACGCCGAGGAATTCACCACCCTGTTGTCAAATGGATCTTCTTCTATCGCACAACCGTTCCTGCCAGTTTTGAGGATGTACAATCGGATACTTCGTCGGCGATTCCCAGAATTTTCCGAGTATTCAATTACCATGAATTACTCGGGTAGCGGCGACATTAATTTCATTTACACGGTTCCTTCATTTCAATTACATCCTGAGTTGATCGATCTCCATAAGAATAGTTTCACAGGCATTTTGATGGACGAGGACGATTTCAGGGAAGATATTAAGCCTTATATATCCAAAATGCAAAAAAATATCTACATTGCCTTAGGTACTATTTACAACAATCGGTTGCTATATCGAAAGTGTGTCAATGCATTGAGAGATTTTGACGCTAACGTCATCATGAGCATTGGTGAGACAAACAGCATAGAGGATTTGTCCCCTCTGCCTAAACACTGGAAGGTGCGTAATAGCTTTCCACAAATCAGCATACTCCGCTATGCAGATGTGTTTATCAGCCATGGAGGAATCAACAGTCTGCGTGAGGCGGCCCATTTCGCTGTACCTACAGTTGTCTTTCCCCAAACAGGAGATCATTTTTTAGGGGCTGAGGATGTTAAGCGTACAGGTACGGGATATGTTCTAAATAACCAGGCTACTGAGCAGGAAATTGTACAGGCTGTGCAGAGATGTCTCAACACAGAAAATATACGTTTAGCTTGCGATGCGCTATCCAGTGAAATGCGGCGGGCTGGTGGACTTGAAAAGGTAGTGGATGTGATAGAATCCACAGTTTGCTAGTGAGGAAGGAGTGGATATTAAAGTGGAAAATATATATGGGCGGGAGAAGCTTCTGAAGGCTTGTGACGAGAATCTTCGTTATTTATCTAGTAGATTTAAGTATCTGTCGGTAAAAGCAGGAATGAGTTTAGAGGGAAAAACTATATGGAGTGGCGCGTTTGGAAAACTAGCTGAGCAAGACGATACTCACCTGATGTGTATATTTTCTCTTTCTAAGCTTTATACCATGTTCTGTTGCTTGCTGGCACGAGATGAACAGCGTTTATGCTTGGAGGATTCCATTACTAAATACCTGCCCCATATTCATCTGTTTTATAAAGGTGCGGATGTGACGCAAAGTATAACCCTCTGCCATCTGCTCTGTCATACCTCGGGACTTCAGCATGAGGCAACGGTTGGAAACAACTTTTTTCATCATTCGTCACTATCTGCACACATCGAGAGTATTAACGGTAACAATCTTCTTTTCCGTCCTGGTAGTCATTATGCGTATTCCAATCTAGGCTATGATTTGCTGGGATATATTTTGACTCTAGTTTACGGTGAATGCTTTGAAGAACTGATGCAAAATCACCTGTTTTCCAAGTTGGGAATGCAGCACATAAGCTATCGACAAGACAACCGTTGTCAAAGCCCTTCAGGAGGAATGAAGGCCTCATTTTCGGATCTTCTGTGTGGTTTGAATTGGGTTACAGATCAGACAGGGGCAGGAGGATTTCTTTCCTCAGATTCGTGGAAGCAGATGCAGAGCTTTGTGGAGTTAAGAAAGAACCAGCGCTCTGGCTACGGCTTTGCTGTTAAAGTTTTTCATGAAAGTGGAACGCCGATCTGCTGTATCACTGGTTATTTTAGAAATACATATTTTGTACAGATGTGGTCGGCAAAATACCGAATGGGATACATAGGCATATTTTACGGTTTTACAGAAGTTGTTCGTAAAGCGTTGGATACCCACGACGTATTATTTAATCAAATACAGGAGATGGAAAGTCAAGGTAGAGTCACGGAGAAATCCGCTAAAAGGAGAAGAAAAATGAAACCTCTGCGTCCCATTCAATTGGACGGAATTTATATCTCCTTAAGTGGAAGGATTCTGTGTCTGCGGCAAACGGTGGAAGCGGTATCACTTTCCTGGGACCAGAGAGTATGGGAGTCGATAGAATGGGATAATGATGAGAGGTTGATTTACGGCTGTGTTGAGCTCATTCTAGACCATTCAAGAGACAGAGTATCTGGGATATTTTATAATGCGGCGGGAAACTTCGACTATTTCTTTTACAATTGCCCTTTGAATTTATGTTTGCCACCGAACGAAGAAGCGGTGGAGCGAATCTTTGCGCTAGACCTCACGAAGGCCAAAACGGAAGAGACGCGGAGCCATCTGAGAATGTATAACCGAGTTAACCGGATTGTGTTGACATACACAGCAGACGGTCTATATTTGAATAGGCTATATATGTTGGAACATTTGAAGGACAATGTTTATTTGAAATCTACTGGAGAACCAGTGATGATTGAAGATGATGCCATTTGGGTGGGAAATCTGAAATATGTGGAGCTACCAATGAGTTCCCCAAATAATAGACAAAAGGATGTGTAAATATGAGCGTGCTTAACTATATTTTAAAAAATGAAGAAGCGAGTTACGACACGTTGCGACTGGTCGCGAGTGAAAACTTGCCGGGGGTCAGAGAACGCCTGCCCTATATGTTGGATATGTTTGCCCGATATTCCTTTGACAGCGGCAGCACATGGAATTACCCCACATTTTATTTGGATGAAATCGAAGAGGAAACCTGTTGGCGGATGTGCGAACTCCTTAATTGTCGATATGTCAGCCTCAAGCCGATCTCTGGATTAAACGGTATGTTAGCCACTATTTCGGCCTTTACCCAGATCGGAGATACCGTTATGTCCTTACATCCAAATGATGGAGGGCATTTGGAGACATCCCTGATCGTTAAAAAAATGGGATTGAAATCTGAATTTTTGCCGTTTAACAAGGATAAGTGGGAAATTGATGTGGAGGCGCTTAAAAAGGACGATCATTTGGAGAGGGTTCAAATGGTATACCTAGATTTGTGTATGGTGACGTTTGCACAGCCAGTCAAGGCGTTACGTGAGGTTCTGCCAAAGAATACCCTGTTGGTATACGATGCTTCCCATGTGTTAGGACTTATTCTGGGCAGTCAATTTCAGCGCCCATTTGAGGAGGGAGCGGATATATTGATTGCTAACACGCATAAAACTTTTCCAGGACCACACAAAGCAATCTATGCTACCAATAGAAAACTACTCAAATGGCAATTTGATCAGAACAGCGGCAGGTTCATCTCTCACCATCATATGGCTGATGTAGCCTGTTTGGGTTTAATTTTGGAAAAATACGGAAAGAATGAATTTCAAAATTATGCCAAACTGATTGTAAAGAACGCAAAGCAATTGTCTACTTTATTAAGCGATGCCGGGGTACATGTACAGCTCAAGTCTCTTGGATTCACCGATAGTCACCAGATTTGGATCGAATGCGGAGCAAAGGAGGATGTGGATCGGATCATCGATTTATGCAGTGAAGCAAAAATTATGATAAACGGAGGATTACTTCCTTCTTTAGATGGCGAATGGGGAATCCGGATAGGAGTCCAAGAAATCACCTGGAATGGCATAGACAAACAAGGAATTCAATATTTATCGGAGCTTTTGTCGGATATTATTCTATATCATAAAGCTGGAGTGGGTATTTTGGAGAAAAAGAAACAAGTGCTACAGCATTGTATGGAACAGTATCGTGATCGAAGAGTGACACAAGAAATTATACGGCTATTGCAGACGGGGGAGAAGAGATAGAATGGAAAACATCTATATGGATGACTGGAATAAGGTAGTATTTCGACCGCCTAAAAGCTTGGTTAGCAACTCTATGGAGTTGCTCAAACAGTCCATTCGCTATCATGACGATGTCCGGTATGAGGAGCTTAAAGACAACCTACGCGACTGGCTACTTCCATTGGGGGAGTATGGGACGGTGGGTTATCTCAGCGGAAGCCAGGCTATTGAACGAGCCATTATCATCACTCGCGATAATAGTTCCTGTCAAAAGCTGTTTAAAATGAGAGGTGTTTATCACGGACTCAATGTTCAACAGTGGGAAAAGGGGGAAACAGCGTTTAGCGACTTGGCACTTTGTTTCTTGGATTTCGAGGCGGACGGATATCTGGATTTTAGTGGTCTGCTGTCAGCAGAAAAAGCGATTATACTTTTAGAGCCCTTGTTGTTGTATGCGTTATACGGAGAACAAGCGAGCTATATTCTTCAGAGGGTTCAGCAAATTGCAGAAGAAAGACAACATATTATCATAGCAGATGAAGTGCGATCCGGTGTATTTAAAACAGGATGCTTTACGCTTTCAGAGCGAGCGGAGGGATTCAATCCCCATATTGTTTGCTTTTCAAAAGGACTTAGCTTAGGCGTGGCGCTTTCGGTTACTTGCTTTCGCGAGAACTTTCTACCTTCCTCTGGGCTTAAGATGTACGATATCATCAAATCCAATTTGACTTTGAGTTCGTTAGCTTTACAGAGAGCGGTGGACTTTTTGCAATATGTTCAAAACAACAAGAATTCGTTTTTTTCGAGAATTCGGATCCTAGAAGCAGCAATAAAACAGGAGATAACAAATAATTTCGGATATAGACCTTATTTGTCAACTTTTCTAGCGGGAGGAACTTGCGTATTTCGTTTTGATGCGGGTATTCGAGTATCTAAATTACGAGCATTTCGGGCGTTGTTACTGTCGTCTGGAATCATTGTGCGGCATTTTGAGGGCCACTTACTCTATTTGAACTTTCCAGTTGATATCGAAATCGAACAGATTCAGATTACCTTTCATATCATTGCAAGCGTAATGGATCAGCTATTTTGAAAAGATTTGGATTCGTAATGACCTTTATTTGAATGAATAGTGTATAAAAATACTAGACGAGGTAAACAAGTTGATCGAAAAGAATACATTGACTGAATCAATAATTAGGAGAAAATTGGACCATTTCAATTCAAAATACAATGGCAAAATCGTGATGAAATGCGATATAATGCTAGGTTCTCTATTTTGTGAAAACACGGACTATAATTTTTGTTGCATTGGTGTTGAATCGGTTCCATGTATAGGATCCAATTATGATTTCATGGAGAAATTCTCCAAATCGTTTTATTTAAATCGCTATATGGATTGTTTCGATATATTACAAACTAAACAATCTGGCATATGCACACACTGCACTTTTTTGAAAAGAAAAAGTTTTATCCCTCTTGTTTACGAGGATTTTCGCTTAAAAAAATGGGGTTAGGCACTTTCTATAAATGTAATGCAAGATGTGTTTATTGTGTGGAAAGCAATGCACAGAGTTATCGACATGTTATTGATATTTCACGGGTCTTTGATAAACTACTGGCGGAGAAATTAGTTGATGCAGGAACTGAAGTAATGCTTGCCAATGGTGAACCGACTTTATATGAGTATTTTGATGAAATCCTATTAAAGGTATTCCATTCAAACGCGAAAATACATGTCCGCACGAACGGTTTACTATTCAGTAACAGCCTTTACAATTATTTGTATTCAGATAAAAACAGTATCAATATAAGTGTTGACGCAGGAACGAAAGAGACATATCAAAAAATTAAACGAATTAATGGTTTTGATCGTGTTTGGAAGAATATAAAAAAATATCGTGAAACCAATGGGGATGTTCAAGTAAAGTATGTTGTTTTCTCTTATAACTCGAATCCTAAAGAACTGGAAGCTTTTGTTGAAAAGTGCTTAGAAGCC
>ERZ827528.1614-NODE-1614-length-22927-cov-8.201644_pt1 | contig 22927 bp, 19 predicted proteins | sample MGYA00519768_ERZ827528 | MGnify/ENA primary metagenome ERZ827528 (study PRJEB31778, sample SAMEA3449343) | human gut metagenome | biome: human gut; feature: human-associated habitat; material: faeces | place: United Kingdom | collected 2010/2012 ...
CTAAAGTTATAAGTCTTTCTGTTTCATCTTGTATAATTCCAAGCCCTAAATCAAGCTCTTCTCTGCTTATACCTTCATATCCTAGAGTCTCACTCCATCCTTTTATAGATGTAAGCGGAGTTCTAAGCTCATGAGATACTGAAGATATAAATTCTTCTTTTAATTTACGAGTTTTATCGATTTCTTTTGCCATATGATCAAACGTTCTGACTAAATCTCCGATTTCATCGTCATGAAGTTTTTCATTTTCTAATTTTATATTATAATTTCCTTGTGCAAGTTGATTTGCAGTCTTTTTCAAATCTTGTATTGGCCTTATAAGTGAATCTGCAAATCTTAGGCTTATAAGAAGACATATTAAAAGTATTACAAGTCCGCCTATAAATATCATAAATACTACTCTAAAAATTGCGCTATCTGCCTTATTTAAAGATACGCTATATCTAACGACACCTTCAACCACATTATTAACCTTTAAAGGTACAGATACACTCATAATATGATCTTTTGTTTCGCTTATAGAACTTATTGAAAAACTATAGTCTTCGTTTCCAGCTAAAGCTTTATTTACATCTTCATAATTGACAACTTCATTAGTTTTTATACCATATTGGTCTAGTATTATTTCTTTATTTTTATTTATAATTTCTATTGCAACAGCAAAATCATTATTTACCTCTTTGTAACTTGAATCTTGACTGAGACTCTCTTTTTCTAATATATTATTTATCTTATCTTGAAAGCTTGTTGAGTCCATAGCTGTAGAGTCATAACTACTTTGAGTATATCTAACTTGCTGCTCTAAGTATGATTTTGCCATACTGTAGTAATATTCTTTCATATAAAACATAAATAACACTTCGAACAAAGCGACTGTAATTATTATCATTATGAAATAATATTTTACTACTCTCCTTCTCAAACCTTCTAAATGTAATTTCAAAATCTAGTCTTCCTTTCTAAAACAATATCCATAACCCCAAATAGTTTGGATATATTTTGGTTTTGATGGGTCATCTTCTATTTTATTTCTTATTCTTCTTATATTTACATCGACTATTTTAAAATCATACAAGTAATTATTGCCCCAAACTTCTGTTAGTATTTGATCTCTACTAAGCGATTGTTTTGCATTTACCATTAAATATTTTACAATTGAAAACTCTGTTGGAGTAAGTTCTATTTCTTTTCCATTTTTGAATAATTTTCTCTTATCTAAATCAAGTTCAAATGGATCTGAAACTATTTTATTTAATTTCATAGAACTTTCTTCTTTTTTAACTCTTCTAAGAAGTGCTGCAACTCTAACTAATAGCTCTTTTATACTAAATGGTTTTACTATATAGTCATCAGCTCCTGATATAAACCCTTCTAATTTGTCTTCTTCTTGAGCCTTTGCAGTAAGCATTATTATTCCAACTTGATCGAATTTTTGTCTTATATATTTACAAACTTCAATACCACTCATATCAGGTAACATCACGTCTAAAAGCGCTATTGAAATATCGTTATTTTCATTTATTTTTTCAATAGCCTCAGCACCTGTTCCAGCTTCTATAATTTCATATCCTTCTCTTTTTAAGTTTATACTTACAAAACTTCTTATCCCAATCTCATCCTCTAGTACTAATATCTTTTCTTTCATTTTCTAGCCTCCATTAAACTTTACTTAATCATTTTATTATCGAAAAATAATCTTTTAATATATCTATACTCAAACCAAGTTTATTAAATAATTTCTCATTTATATCAGATATTGAATACACATATTTATCACTTTCAAGTATTATATCTCCCTTATTATTTATAGTTTTTGAATCATCTACTACACCTTTTTCGGCTAAGTTCAAAGAAAATAGCTGTTGTCTATTTTTTTTATCTAAATAAGGAGTCGAACTCTCATTATAATAGAAATTAAATATTTTATAACTGCTACTTGTATTTTGATCAGTATTTTCATTAATCGATATTTTTCCGACTAAGTTATTAGGTATTAAGAATTTAAAGTTTAATTCGTAATTGTAGTAAATTTTATTTACAAATAATAAATCTGCATCCTTGCCTTCTTTTCCATTATATTTGTTCCAACTAATTATAAGGCTCTTTGGCATTGTAGATGTAGAGAGCGAATCTTTGTTTATACTTTCGATGTCTATAATAGGTATATTAGTAATCCCGTCGTTATTTACATCCTCAAAAGCAATATAGTAGTCATTTAGTATATCTTTGTGGTCTTTAAATGCATCTATAAGTTTATTATTTTCCAAATACACTACTTCTGTATTGAATTTGCTGTTTTTTGAAGTAGGCAGACTTAAAAATAATCCCTTATCTTTTTTGCCTATTTTTCCAACAGATATATTTATATCGTCGAAATTTTTTACATCATCAAACTTTAATGTATCGATAATATTTATTTTATCATCTTTTAATTCACATAAATTTAAATTCATTTCTTTTTTAGCATAATTATAATTATAAATTATTAATTCCATATTGTCGTCATTATCTATATCATCTACAACTATACCTAATTTTAAAAATTTATCTTTATTAAAATAGTCATAGTTATTCTTTGAAACCAATTCCTTTATTTCACCATTTTCATATCTACAAATGGTAAGTGTTGTCTCATTTTTTTCTTCTACAACTAAAATTATTTCCTTATTTCCATCATTATCTAAGTCGTAAAAATTTGCATATTTAATTTTATCGCCACTCTCTGTATATAAAGCATCTTTACTTTCATCATCCTTTGACTCTAAAACTGTAAAGCCAACTTCATTTTTTATATTTTCTCTCTTCTCAAAGAATACTACTTCATTTTTTCCATCATTATTTAAGTCTACCTCGTTTATTTTTCCAACTTCTATTGAATTATAAGGCAAAATTAAATTAGCACTTCCTGCAATCCTTTTTGCTTTATCCGAGATATCTTTTTTCTCTTGATTATATATAGGCAATTCATCAAATAAATTTATAGGATTTTCACCGCTATTATCATTTTTATAACAACCAGTGCTAAGTATAACTACTAAAGATAATACACCTACCAATTTTAATAGCCTCATCCTTGTCCTCCTGTTCTTTATAATTAATTATATTTATAAATTTTACCGTACTTTAATTATACAATAATTAATATAAAAATAAAGAGTTGTATGTCAAATGACTTAAATTAATCATTTAAAAACAACTCTTTATACTAAAATCTATCTATCAAAATTTTCATCAGACCAAACTATATTGCTATTTTGGTTTGTATCTTCAATATTTTCATTATTTTGGCTAAAATCTTCTGAAGCTTCTCCTCTATAATTTATATTTTCATTTTCTTCTTGTTGTATTTCGTTTTCTTGTTGTATTTCGTTTTCTTGTGCTTCTTGGATTTTTACAGTTTCATCTTGACTTTTAGCAGATTTTCTACGCTTACTTACTCTTTTTTTAGTTTGCTTATGTCCACCATGATGTCCGCTATGATTTCCATCTTGATCTACTTCGCTTGATTCATGTTGTTTATGATGTTGTTTTGGTCTAGTTTTTTTAGATTTTTTTACTTCTTGTTGATTATCTTCTACTAGTTCATCGTTTTTTTTAGTTTTTTTAGTTTTACCTTTTGTATTTTCTATATCTTCCTGTTGCCCTTGTTGTTTTTTATTTTTTTTAGTCTTTTTACCCATATTAAATTTAAATCCGCTTTTCTTAGCTTTTTTATGTGGTCTATGTTCATTTTCTTGAATATTGAATTCTTCTTTTCTATCTTCTGGAACAAGGTCATTTAAAATGACATCGTTATATTTTTCTTCGTATTGAGTAGTTGTATTGTTTTCAATATCTTTATGTTTCAAATTCTTTTTATTGTGTTTTACTCTCATTATATAATAACACCTCCAAAATGCTATATAATATTTATATTTAAAGAATATTATTTTTATTCTTTTTTTAAGCATCTTGGAGGCAATTAATTATTTTCTAGGTGGTTTTGGTCCTGGATATTGGTATAAATAACTTTTTAACATACCGTTATATAGCTTTCTTTTTCTTATTGCATCTTGGCCAAATTCATTTTCAAAATCTTCATATGAAGTTATTAGATAGTATGACCAATTATTTAATTTTCTAAATGCATATCCAAGTTGTTTGTAAAGCATTTTTACAGAATCAACGTCTTCAAGTCTTTCCCCATATGGTGGATTTGTAACTATAAATCCGTATTCTTCATCGCTTGTAAATTCTGTCGCATCTCCTACATTAAATTCTATATAGTCAGCAACACCTGCTATTTCTGCATTTTCTCTTGCTATTTCTATAACATCTTCGTCTATATCATATCCGTATATTTTAAATTCAATATCTTCATTTATCATATCGTAAGCTTCTCTTCTAGTATCCCACCAGATTTTTTTGTCTAGTGTTCTCCATTTTTCAGATATAAATTCACGATTAAGCCCTGGAGCCATATTTATTCCCATCATAGCTGCTTCTATTAATAATGTTCCCGATCCGCATAGAGGGTCAACTAAAGTTCTACCTGGTCTCCATGGAGTTAAGTACATTATCCCAGCTGCTAGCGTTTCTCTTATTGGAGCTTTATTTGCTTTTTCTCTATATCCTCTTTTGTGTAGCGCAACACCTGTTGTATCTATTGTAAGAGTTACTTTGTCTTTGTGTATAAATACATATATAGGATATTTTTCTTTGTCTTCTTTTATTAATCCAGTTTCCATATAGCTCTTTTTCAGACTTTCAACAACAGCCTTTTTAACTATAGATTGTATATCTGGTATTGAGTGTAATTTTGATTTTATTGAAGACGCTTTTGTTATTGGGAATTGTGCACCATATGGTATGTATTTTGCCCAATTTATTCTTTTTGTTCCTTCGAATAATTCGTCGAAACTTTTCGCTTCGAATTCAGCTATTTTAAGGTGAACTCTTTCTGCACATCTAAGCCACATATTTGCTTTTGCTATTCCGTATTCATCAGTTTTATATGTAACCCTTCCGTCTTCTGTTTTTACAATTTCAAATCCTAAGTTTTTAATTTCGTTTGCTAGCATTTTTTCCATTCCGAAAAAGCACGGCGAAATTAAAGTATATCCTTTTTTCATTTATTAATTAATCCTTTCGTCTAATTATTTAAGCTTCCCATCTGATATCCATTTAAATCTAATGTCACATACTTAAATCCAATTTCTTTAAGTTTATTATGTACATTTTTCATCATTTCATCATCGAAAAACTTATTCATTTCATCTTTAGCCACTTCTATTCTGGCTATATCGTTATGTAATCTAACTCTATATTGTCTAAAACCTAAATCTTGAAGATAATTTTCGGCCTCTTCTACTAATTTAAGTTTTTCTTTCGTAATTTTATCTCCATAAGGAATTCTGCTTGCAAGACAGGCGAAAGAAGGTTTGTTGTATGTTTTTAAATTAAGTCTGTGTGACAAAATTCTTATTTCTTCTTTTGTAAGACCGCTATCTTTTAATGGACTAACTACATTTAGTTCTTCTAAAGCCTTAAGTCCCGGTCTATAATCGCCTAAATCGCTAAGATTTGTTCCGTCTAAGACATATTTTACATCGTTTTTAGTTGCGTAATCTTTAATCATATTGAAAACTGCGCATTTACAATAATAACATCTTTTTTTGCTATTTTCAATAAAACCTTTTTCGTCGAAATTATCTACTTTTATAACCTCGTGTTTTACCCCGAATTGTTTTGTATATTCTTTCGCCTCATCCATCTCTCTATCTGAATGCATCATAGCGTGAATTGTAACAGCAATTGCATTTTGTCCTAATTCATCACTCGCCACCTTAAGTAAAAAATTGCTGTCAACCCCGCCAGAATATGCTATCACAACTTTCCCCATATCTCTTAATTTACTTTTTAATAATTCGTATTTTTCATCTATATTCATAATTATCCACCCTTCTATATCTTATACATTAATCTACAGTAATTATATATAAACAGATTTAATAATTCTATATAAATCTTTTTTTAATTAAAAAACTTTTTTTGTATATTTCTACATTTCATATCGCATTTATATAGAATATGCTATCTTAAATTTAATTATATAAATCGTTTAAATTTTATCCAAATTATGTTATTATTATCTTATATTTAATATTTGGGAGGAATTGACAAATGGCAGCAGACTACACAAAAATATTAGACAAATTAGTTAGACTAAATAGGGGAATGAACTTAAAACTTAGAGAGGGGACTACAACACTTGATGTAAATATCTACAACCAAACGCTTTTAACTTTAGACTTAGAATGTGATAATGTAGATAAACATAGTGAATATATTTATAATGAGATAATAGCGCTTGAAAATGTAACGATGTATATTCCGAGCGTGTATATAAAAGAAGATTAATTATGATTTAAAATGGGATGCACTTATATCTTTGTGCATCCCATTGTTAATATTTTTAATAAACCGTATATTCATGTACATAACTTTATATATTGAATGTCTAATTTTCATTCCAAGGAACGAGCTCAACTTCTCCATATGCCCTATCTAGTAATCTATTTGAATATTCACCTTTATATCCAATTATATTTAATATTACAAGCTCTATATATCTTGTGCCTATTTGAATAATGTTCCATACGTCTTCTACAGTGATAGTCGCTCTGTTTCTTTTTCTTGTTGGATGAACGATTTTATTTCTGTAGTATATTAATAAGTCTATTCCATCATCAAATCTTTCATTTATATAATCATCGAATAAGAACAAATCGTCTTTTCCATATGGAATATTACATACATCAAGAAGTTTTCTTATATTCTTTGTCGCCAAATTTTCATCGAATTCATCATCACTTAAAAGCTTTTCTTGTTCAACTAAAACTATATATGACAACGTCTCAAGACAGATTTGTATAGATATAAGGTTGTTTTCTAATGTAAGCCCGTCAAATGATTGTAAATACCAGTCGACAGCTTGTCTTAATGCCTCGCTATAGTAATCGTCTTTTAATCTATTGTTCATTAATGTTAAGTATTTTTCTATATTGTGATAATTTGAGATTGTGTCCTTCCAATTTGGGATAAATCTATATGAGCTTATAAAAGTTTCCCTCCACAATCTATATACGTTTTCCCCATTTTTATATCCGTATGATGAACATATATCGACATATCGTCCACACATAAAACTAAACGATACTGATAAGTCGTCTAATATGTGGTTTATTATATTTGTTTTAAATGGCTTTTTATCTTTTCTCATTATTCGGCCGCTATGTGTTATTATATGTGCATCTTTGTCTTTTAATTTTTCGTCTAATCCTTTAGTAAAATCAAATCTTTTGTCTACTATAACTTCAAACTCTCCTGAACTAAATCCCATTCTGCCTGCAAATAATTTGTCGTCGTATTTTATAAGCTTTCCAAAATATTTATCGAAATTTACAACGTCAAAATCTACATAGTCGACCTCGGCATTTTTAGATCTTATATGACCGTGATTTATATACCCCTCTATATGAAAATCATTTATAGAACTTACTGTTACAGATACTGGTCTATATCTGTAAATTTCTAGTTCTGCAGAGTCGTAATCAAGGATTGTGTCTATTTCTAAATCTTGTGTTGATAGTATCTTTCCCTTAAATGTAATTGTCCCCTCAGTCGCCATCTTGTAGATTACTTTTCCGCTACACTTGTACTTTTTATTTCGTAAGTATATGCAAAATCTGCCTTCGTGGATTGGAATATTTTCATCTATATCAAATTGGAGAAATTTCGAAAATATAGCATTTTCAACTATTTTCATATTTTCCACCTTTTCCATTTTTTATTAAACTTTTTTAAATTTTTTAAGTTTACATATGTTTTATATTATATCATATTTGGATATGGTTGATGAAAACTTTATTTTTATAGTTATGGTTTTTTATTAAAAAAACTGCCATTAATTTAAATTACTAATGGCAGGCTTTTTACATTTATTTATATACTATTTTAAAGCTTCTTTTAATGCTTCATAAGAGAAATCAACTATTTCTTTACATCCAACTCTGTCTTTTTTTAGAGATTTACATTCTGTAGTTCCATAGTGTTCTATTGTTTTTTGCATTATTTTTTTTGTATAAGTTTTTGCTGGGTTTTCTTGACCTATATCATCTCTACCTTTTGCAAAACTTGCACATATACATGCTCCATTTACTGCTCCACATAGATTTCCAACAGCGCATCCTCCGCCAAGTCCGCTAGCAACTCTTATTGGTATATCAGTTCCAAATTCCTCATTATATGCTTTTATAACTGATTCTGCACAGTTTAGACCTTCCATAAAATAATCTGATGCTAATTTCTTTTCGCTCATATTATCCCCTCCAATTTTATTTATACTATAATATGTTTTATGTTTATAATACTATAATATATTTTAGCAAAAATTATCGGTTTATGTTATATATTTTTAAAAAATTGTACTGTTTTATTTGGGTGTATAAATTAATTATATCAATAGGCTTTTGTAATTTTTAGCTTTGGAGCAGTTCCTATGTTAATTGCTTGTTATATGGTATATAGGGCTTTGGATATTAAAAATAGTAATTTTGCTAAGATAAAATGCTTTGTTGTTATAATACTTGCTATACAGAATTTAACTGAGTATCTAAATAGAAATTATATAGATTATGAAAATTTAGAAGAAGAGGTGAGTATTATGACTAAGAGTTTGTATGATCCTGAGGTTGAGAAAAGGGGTATTGAGAAGGTAAAAGAAATCACAAAAAAGTACGTTAATTAAGTACTAGAAATTCAGGGGAATCATTTTTGATTCCTCTATTTTATTGTATAATACTAATAAATACATTATTAAGGGGAATTTACAATGAATTTATTATTAGCTATAGTATTTGGAATAGGAATTGCAATTTTGGTTATAGCATATTGTGTCTTTTATATAGGAGATGGAAACATTCTTATTTTTGAAAAATTGTTCTCAAAATTGAGCAATAAAACTCAATATGTCTTGCTTGGAGTATATGTTTTATTTTTATTAATTACTGCAATTTTATCATTTGTATTATAGAAAAAGCATTGCCTATTTTTAAGCAATGCTTTTTAATTTACAAAAAAAAACATTGCTCCAAAATTTCGAAGCAATGTATAAATAGGTTTATTTTTATTTGGTTAAATATGGTTAACTAATTTAATGATAGCTGCTTTATAATCTTTCTGCAACATATTTTACTAGGTCTACTGTTCTTGTTGAGTATCCCCATTCATTATCATACCATGATACGACTTTGAACATTTTATCGCCTATTGCCATAGTTGATAATGCATCTATTATTGAAGATCTTGAGTCACCTCTGAAGTCTATTGATACTAGAGGTAGATCACAATATCCTAAAATTCCTTTTAATTCGCCTTCACTAGCTTCTTTTAATGCTGAGTTTACTTCTTCTATTGTTGCGCCCTTTTTAAGTGTGCAAACTAAATCTACTAGAGAAACTGTTGGAGTAGGAACCCTTACTGAGAATCCGTTTAATTTACCTTCTAATTGTGGTAAAACTTTTGCAACGGCTTTTGCTGCCCCTGTTGTAGTTGGTATCATAGATTCAGCTGCTGCTCTTGCTCTTCTTAAGTCTTTGTGAGTTTTGTCTAATAATTGTTGGTCATTTGTATAAGCATGTATAGTAGTCATTAGACCTTCTTCTATACCGAATTTTTCGTCAAGTACTTTTGCAAATGGTGCTAAACAGTTTGTTGTACAAGATGCATTTGATATTATATTGTGTTTTTCGTTGTCATAATCTTTTTCGTTTACGCCAAGAACTACTGTAATATCTTCACCTTTTGCTGGTGCAGTTATTATAACTTTTTTTGCTCCTGCAACTAAATGTTTGGAAGCGCTTTCTCTGTCTCTGAATTTACCAGTTGATTCAACAACTATATCTACTCCTAATTCACCCCAAGGTATGTCAGCTGGGTCTGAATTTCTAAGTATTTTTACTTCATTTGAATTTATTAATATAGTTTCATTGTCTTTAACTTCTACATCACCATTGAATATTCCATAGCAAGAATCGTATTTGAATAAATGAGCTAAAGTGTTTGCATCTGCTCTAGCGTTTATAGCAACTATTTGTATATCACTTCCTAATCTTTCTTGTGCAATTCTAAGCACGTTTCTTCCTATTCTACCAAAACCGTTTATTCCTACTTTTATCAACTTAATATCCCCCATTTCGTAATTTTTAAGTTATATTTTATATTAATTATTGTATACTATATAATTTATATGTGCAACACTTTTTTATGTTTTTTTGAAAAACAGTATCTATTAATATGTTAATTTTTTAATTAATGACGTTTTATACAAAATAAAAGTGAGTACATTTCTTTTGTTTACCCTTGTTTAGAAATATGCTCACTTTTTGAATTAATTATACAATTATATATTTATTTTAATTTTAGATTTATTGAGTAGAAATATTTTTTGTATTTTATTTATGCTACACTATTTAATTTATAATGTTTATTTATAATTTAAATGTGTTTATTTATGTCGATTTTAAATTTATATGTTTAAACTTCGCTTATTTATCTTCAACTCTAACTCTTGCAGCATTGGCATGTGCATGTAATCCTTCTTCTGTCGCCATATTTATAGCAACAGGGCCTAGAGATTTTACTGCATCTTTGTTTAAAACTTGGTGTGTGCAAGTTTTTATAAATGTTCCAACCCAAACGCCACCTGTATAACGAGAGGCTTTTAGCGTCGGAAGTGTGTGATTTGTTCCTGAAACATAATCACCAAACACTTCAGCTGAATATTCACCGATAAATAATGAACCATAGTTTACAAGATCTTCTATTATGCCTTCGTTGTTTTCGACATTTATTTCAAGATGCTCTGGTGCATATTCATTTGAAATTTGGACAGCCTCTTCTAATGAATCAACTAAAATAATTTCACCATTATTATCCCAAGAAGGTTTTGCGATGTTTTTAGTTGGAAGCGTTTCAAGCATTTCGTCCACTTTTTGTGAAACTTCAAGCCCAAATTTTTCACTAGTTGTAACTAAAATTCCCCTTGCGTTTAAATCATGTTCGCATTGTGCAAGCACATCGGCTGCGATATATGTTGGATTTGCAGTTTCATCAGCAATTATTAAAACTTCACTTGGCCCTGCGACAAAGTCGATTCCAACAGTTCCATAACATTGTCTTTTCGCCTCTGTAACATATTTATTTCCAGGACCGACAATTATATCGACAGGTTTTATAGATTCTGTTCCATATGTAAACGCCGCAATCGCCTGAACTCCACCAGTTGCATATATTTCATCAGCGCCCGCAATATCCATAGCTACAAGTGTTTTTGGATTTATCTTAGGTGTTGATTTCATAGTTGGCGAACAAGCGACAACCCTTTTTACACCTGCAACTTTTGCTGGGATTATAAGCATTAAAGCTGTTGAAAATAGAGGATACCCACCCCCTGGAACATATGCAAGACAAGAAGTCACAGGTATGTGTTTTTGTCCTAAAATAACGCCTGGATATATTTCTTTTTCAAAATTATTGTCGAAACTTTCCTTTTGAGCTATCGCAAAATTTTCTATATTTTTCGCAGCCACCTTAAGATTTTGTATAAATTCTTCATCGACTTGTTTGTAAGCTTCTTCTATTTCCTCTTTTGAAACTTTTATAACACTTCTGTCGTTATTGTCGAATTTTAAATTATATTTTCTCAAAGCTTCGTCTTTGTTTATTTTTATATCTTCTATTATTGCTGATACTTGTTCTTTTACTATTTTTTCGGTTTCTTTATTTTTAAAGCTCGAACTTTTTAATGTTTTCATTTCTTTTCCCCCTTATGTCGATTGTATACACTTTATAGATTTAATTATTGTTTTTATTATATTTATTATAATCCATATACGCCGATTTATATACCAATATTTTACATTAAATTGTTTTATTTTATCTTTAAAAGAAATAAGGAATGCTTTCACATTCCCTATTTCAACAACAACTTATTATTTAAATCTACTTTAGCAAAGTATCCTTAAAAGGCTAATTTATATATCATATTATAAATTTATTATTTTATGATAATTTTAATTTTTGTATCTAATTTGATCTAACTCAATCAATACTTTATATCTTATGATAATTTTAATATCTTACTTGCATCTTCACAGTAATTATTATCTTCTATAAATTTGATGCTGTCGTTTATTGCACATTCAGATGGAGCGTCTACAACTACTGCTAATTCATCATCTTGAGCTATTACTTCAGCTTCTTTGAATTTATCTTTTATAATTTGAATTATTTTATCTTTTTGAGGTTTTTTAAATCTAATTAGAGCTTTGCATTCACTTGATACAACTTTGTCTACTGAAACTTTTTCTTTTATAAATGCATCGACATTGTTTAGACGGTTATCATATATATCTAAAACATCTGCATAAACTGCACTACCTGTTGCGTCTTTTCCAGCACCTTTACCGACAAATGAAACTTCTCCTAAGAAATCTCCATTTACGACAATTATATTAAATTCATTGTCTATTTTTGAGATTATATCGTCGTTTCCAACTAAAACTGGTCTAACATATCCGTTAACCTTACCGTTATTTATTTTACTGCGGCCAACTAATTTTATTTTGCAACCAAGCTGTTTTGCGTATTCTATATCTTTTGGCTCTATTTTATTTATTCCTTCAAGATAAAAATCTTTCCAGTAGATTCTCTTATTAAATGATAAAGTAGATAAAATTGATAATTTTCTACCTGCATCATATCCCATAACATCAGCTTCTGGATTAGCTTCGGCAAATCCTAAATCTTGAGCTTGTTTTAATGCTTCATCATATGATAAATTTTCATCATACATTTTTGATAAGATGAAGTTTGTAGTTCCGTTTAATATAGCAGAAATTGAATCGATTTCGTTTCCTTCTAATGATTCGATTAATGGTTTTAAAACTGGGATTCCACCACCAACAGAAGCTTCAAATTTTATACAAACGCCGTTTTCTTTAGCAAGACTAACTAACTCACCGCCGAATTCAGCTAACATATCTTTATTTGCAGTTACAACATTTATCTTGTTTTCAATAGCTCTTTTTAGATATTCATAAGAAGGATGTAATCCACCTAAAAGTTCGACAATTACGTCGACATCTTTTTTGAATATATCTTCTATATTATCAGTCAAAACATCAGCATGCTTTCTGTGTTCGTGCTTTTTAACATCCCTTACAAGTATCCCCTCTATACTTATATCTCTTTTATCCTTATTATTATCTATAATATCTACTAACCCACTTGCAACTGTTCCATATCCTAATATTCCTATTTTCATTTTTTTACCTCCTACTAGTAATTTTTTGTAATAAAAAAGAGGCTATCCCAAAAAGGGACGAGTCTCTCGCGGTTCCACCCTACTTAGTTATTTTCATAACTCACTTAACGTCTTAACGCGACTGACGACAAACCTTACTAAAATAAGTTCATTCTTAAAACTTCAGGCTGCAGCTCCTAGGTAGTTTTCAATCCCTCTAATTTAGAAAATCTCTCAGCTTATAAATTTTCCTCTCTGAAAACCGAATTAGATTTACTCTTCCTATTCATTGCCTTTTTTTATTTAAATTAGTTAATATTATAGTATGATAAAATCTGAAAATTGTCAACATTCTTTTATATTGTTTTTACATTTTATGGTAAAAACTTTTATTTTTAATTAAATACTATTATTTCCTTAATTAATCAAATCATTTCACTTTATTTTTCTAAAAATATTTTCAAAAATATATTCTAATGAAGATCATATTTATGTATATCTCTGTGTTTGTCGTATTTTTTTCTTATTTTTGTTCTGTTTCTTTTTTTATATAAAAGTCTTGCATTTAATTCTGAACCAGCCAAAATCGTCCAACTACTTAGATAAAGCCAAGTTATAAGTACGATAACTCCACCCAAACTGCCATATATTACATCGTAGTTTGAAAAATTATTTACATAAAAAGAATATCCATAAGTAACTATAATCCATAAAAATGTCGAAAGTACGGCCCCAGGCACCGAGTCCCTAACTTTCATTTTTGTATTTGGCATATATGTATAAAGTATTACTAATATACTTATGACAAATAAAATACCAACGCTGTATCTTAGTATATTCCATATGTAGATGAAGTATTTATCTAGTCCGATTAAATCAAATACAAATATCCCTATTTTTTCACCACCTATAAGTAAAACCAATGATATTAATATAAGTAATAATAACATGATTGAAAAAATTAATGATATAAATAATACCTTGAAAAAAGACCTATTTTCATTTACTCCATAAGATCTATTTATTCCTCTTATCAAAGATTTTACTGCTTTTGATATTGACCATATCGCTAAGAAGAAACTGCTTATTAAAAGTTTTATACTTCTGTTTCCTATTACTGACCTTATAAGTCCATTTAATATTATGAAAGCACTAGATGGAATGAGGCTTTCTAATATGTTTATATATTTATTTAAATATATTATCGGTATAAAAACGACTGCACTTATTGTGAATAATAAAAACGGGAACAAACTCAGCAGTAAGTAAAAACCAACCTCTGCCGCCCTCGAATTTATATTTCCAATTTCTATTTGCCCATATTTTCTCTCAAAATTGTATTTTTTCTGCAGAAACTTATTTACTATTTTATTTATTTTCTTCATCTCCTTTCCATTTTGTCCATTTCAACTGCTTTATATACAATTATAATAAAATATTTTTATTTTACAATTATTTTTCACCTTGTATTAAATTATATGTAGATTTTGGCATAAATTTTATATTTTATTTAAAATTAATAGAATCTTAAGGTTCTTGTAATTTAAATAAAAAGGTATTAAATCTTTTATTGATTTAATACCTTTTTTATACATTTTTAATTTCTGTACTTTTTTATTTAATATGTAATCTGACCAATCAAATTATTCTTCATTTTTAACATCGTTATTCTCTATATTGCCGTTATCCACTCTATCGTCTTTATTAGTTTGATTATTATTTTCTTGGTCGCCTTTATTATCAGGATTTTCCGGAGTGTCCGGGTTTTCCGGTATATCTGGATTTTCTGGTGTCACTGGTCTTTTTATTCCTAAAACCCTAGCTGCACTATATACATAATATGTACTACTTTGACTTAAATTATAAATTCTAACTCCTGCATGTTCATAATCTTTGTTAACTCCACTTGTTGATTCCATAATTTTTCCATCGCCTATATATATAGCAACATGATGGACATGCATTCCATTTTCTAATGCTCTTGAACAATGTCCATATTTTTTGATATTGCTGCAATTAGTATTATTGTAAAATAATATATCACCTGGTTGTAGATTCTTTTTGCTTACAGTTAAATTATTTTGCTCACAGTATATTGCTTGTTGTTGTGAAGTTCTTTCATCTTTTGAGAATGTATTTAATCCGATTTCTCTTAATATTTCTGAAACATAATTACTACAGTCAAGCCCTTCTTCATAATTATGTGAATATACTGTTCCCATTTTGCTAAAACCTGAATAAAGCATATTTGCTAAATCTGAGTCATCTAATTTTGTCATATTATATACTCTTCCGTCGCTTCCTATATCAAGTTTTAATTTACCTGCTACAATTTTAGTTGTATTAGTCTCCATTGTATAATTAGATTTATTGAAGTAGTATATATTTTCATTCACAGAGCATAGTCCAGTCATAATATAGCTATATCTTGTGTTGAAATAATATTTCTTTCCATTTATTGTGTTTATTCCTCTTACAGCTTTTCCATCTGCTCCAAAGTAATAAAGTTTGTCATTTAGCTCTGGTATACTTCTAAAAGTATTTTTTAAAACGCCACCATTTTCTTTAACAAAATATCTATTAGTTACAGTTTTGCCATTTTCTTTTTCTCTTACAACTGCAAATTGATCTATAGATTCTCCAGTTTCATCACTAAAGTAATATTGAATGCCATCTACTACTTTATATCCTTTATATTTAGTTCCATCTGGATTTATATAGTAGTAATATCCATCTTCTTTCATAAGGTTGATATCTTTGTCACTACTTACAAGGTTTCCATCTGTCGGTTTTATATAACCATATACATTATTTATTTCTATTTTGTACCATCCATTAAAAAGTCTTTCGATAACATTGACAGTTGTTCCTTCTTGCAATGTCAATAATGTGATTGAATCATCAGAAGCCAATTCCTTAACTTCTGCTTCCTGTGCTATTTTTAATACGCCTACATTATTTAATTTTTCACTTTCATTGTCAGATAAATATTTTTTTGAAATATATCTGTATAAACCTTTATATTTTACTTTATAGAAATTACCAGATTGACCCGCAATTTCTATTTTTGATCCTTTTAAAAGCACTCCTACTATATTTGAATTTGTATTCGCTTCTGTTCTTATATTTACATCACCTGTAGCTATTCCTATACTACTTGATACATTATCTTTTGTATTTATATATCCATATATATTATTTACATAGATTTTGTACCATCCATTTAGGAAGTTTTCTACAACTGTTACTTTTGTACCTTGTTTTAATGTAAATATTGAATCTGAAGTATCAGAAGCCAATTCTCTAACTACTACATCTGTTGTTAATTTTAAATCAGCTACTTTATCTAATTTCATATTTTGTTTAACACTTACATATGATTTTGCAACATATGCATATTGACCTTTATATTTTATTTTATAAAAATCATTAACTTCCTCTACAATTTCTATTTTTGTATCTTGTGACAATACTCCTATTATATTAGTCGAGATATTTGTATCCGGCTCAGTTCTTACATTTAGACTTGTTGTTGTTACACCTATCACACTTATTTTAGTTTCTGGTTTATCGTCTGGTTTTTCATCTGATTTATCTTCAATTATTGCATATCCATAGCTATCGTTCAAGTCGATTTTATACCAATTATTTGTTAGTTTTTCCACAACTGATACTACTGTTCCTTCTTGCAATTTTGCTATTTGGTTTGAGTTTTCAGAAGCCAACTCTCTCACTACTGTGTCTTGTGTTAATTTTATTTCTGATATTTTATCTAATTTTAATCCCTTAGTCACTGATATGTAGTATTTTGATGCATATGCATATTGGCCTTGATATTTTATTTTATAAAAATCTCCTGATTGGCCTACTACTTCTACCTTTGTTCCTTTTAATAATTTTCCGATTTTATTTGTTGCTATATTTGAATTTGGTGATGTTCTTACATTCACATTTGCTGTAGATATCCCTACATTATTATCTAATTTAACATCTGGTTTGTCATTTGGTTTATCATCTGATTTATCTTCAATTATTGCATATCCATAACCATCATTTAACTCAATTTTATACCAATTGTTTGTAAGTTTTTCTACAACACTTACAACTGTTCCTTGTGATAATGTCGATATTTGTTTTGAACTTGTAGATGCCAATTCTCTAACTACTATATCTGATTTTAATTTTATTTCTGATATTTTATCTAGTTTCAATCCTTTTGTAACAGATATATAGTATTTTGATGCATATGCATATTGACCTTTATATTTTATTTTATAGAAATCTCCAGATTTGCCTACTACTTCTACCTTTGTTCCTTTTAACAATTTGCCTAATTTATTTGTCGCTATATTTGCATTTGGTGATGTTCTTACATTCACATTTGCTGTAGATATCCCTACATTATTGTCTAATTTAACATCTGGCTTGTCGTTTGGCTTAGCTTCTTCTATTTTTATGTAATTATTAGCATAAGCATATGCAAATTTGCCTGATGCATACTCTATTTTATAATAGTTTCCCGATTTTCCTACTATTATAACCTTTTCTCCTACTTTTAAAGTTCTTATTATCTTTGAAGTTGTTTTATTCGGTTTAGTTCTTAAATTTACATTTTTTATTACTATACCGTTTTGTGTTTTTGCCCTAGCTGTCGTGTAACTATAATTTATAGGTGCCTCACCTATTTTCTCACCCGATACCGGCTGGGCTAATGCATTACTGGTTCCTATATACATTGCCATAATCATTGCTATTATTCTTTTTTCTACCTTCATAACGCTTTCTTTTTACTCCCCCCATCCCATTTTATTTCTCATAATTAAATACAGTAATCCTACATAAATTGTCGGTATTTTTCGGAATTCGTATATATATATTATAATCATTTTTTAATATTTATCCAACAATTTATTATTTAATATAAAAATTTTTATATTAAAATAACCCCCATAGTGAAATACGCTTCATCATGAGAGTTATTTTATAGTTATCCTTTTATCTTATATAATATTTATTTCGTTTTCAAAATAAGGTATTTTGATATACTTCCTAATTATATGATATGTTTTTTTCAACATAAGATACCCTAATATACCGCCAGATGTATTTAATATCATATCGTCCACATCAAAACATCTATAATTAAAGTTCAAAATTTGTCCAATTATAAACTGCATATTTTCTATACAAAATGTTATACAAAACATTATAAGTATAATTCTTTTCAAATCTATTTTTTTATCAGTTACAATTGGAATTAAATACCCCAGAGGGAATAACAGCATAAGATTTCCACCTATTTGATAAATCACCACAATCACGCTTTCACTTTTTATAATATGATAAATCATCCTAAATGGAACCAAATTATTTATACATTGAAGGCCCATATTTCTATTATATTCAAGCAACCCATGATCAACAGGAATCGGGAAAAATGTCATCATTATTATAAAAACAGATATAAAGTATATCATTGAGACTATAAATAGTTTTTGTTTTGATGTTTTTTTATACGTCCCCAAAATTAGTATTATGTAGATTATTAAAGCAGGCGGTAAAACCATTCTTTTTAATATCATCCTGCCACCTACCTTTAATTCTTAGTTTTTAAAATAAATTCATATTTTAAATGTATGTAATTAGTATAAAATTTTTTATAATTCATAAATTATCCCTCCCCAATTATTGGTTGATATCTTGGAAACTACCTATAATATATTACCACTTGTAAAATTTTTATACAATTAGAATAAAAAACCTTTAAAATTTGTTATATAATGTAAGTTTTTTTTAATATCTTATTACACACAAAATAGGAAACCATCCCTGGTTTCCTATTCATTCACATAATTTTTATATTCTTAGTTTCTATTTATATTATCGTCATTTTCTTCGTACTTCTGACTTTTCTATCATTTTTACACCAAAAATACACTCATTTTTTACCGTAAAATAAAATTTTATAGACTAAATCCACCTTACTTTTATATAAACCATTCCTAAACAAACATTGGAATTTCAACATTTCAACTCCCTCAAATCCAAATTAAAAATAATCCCCTATGAACTAACTCTAAGAACTCCTTCGAAGAACAATTCCCGGAACCGATTTTATTATACAGTTCCACTTTTTTTATATATGATTAAAATAAAAGGAGGTGTAAAGATAGATCATCAAACTTTTGATTAGCCTTGAGGACACTCTCCTCCCAGGAGTGTCCCCCAAAAGTTTGTAGTAATTTATCTTTATATATTTTAAAAACTATTTATTAGGAGGTTAACAATTATGAAATATACAATGCTTGGTTTTTCACAACAAATAGCAGCCGATTATGGGCTTGACTTAAATGATTTAGCTATATTAAGATGGTTTGTCGATTTTAAAGAAAGCGGCAATATGCGTTCTATGGAAATTGACGGAGATGTTTACTACTGGGTATTTTATGAAAAAATCTCAGAAGAACTATTTATAATAAAATTGCAAAAAAGCGCAATCTACAAACGTCTAAAAAAGATGTGCGACTGCGATATATTAAAGAAAAAAACTGTCAGCTGTGGCGGAAACTACTCTTATTTCGCATTGGGCGAAAACTATGAAGAACTTATAAAATCACAAAAATACATAAAAACTAAATCGCCTAAGAAAAATAACACTTCACCTGATGAAAATACTACATCAGGAAATGATACTTTAGACGATTTTGACCACGATTATAATATCAATGTGCCTTTTGAAAGTTCACGTAATGAAAATTCAACTCAAAGTGCTATTTTTGAAAACACAATTACTAGAGTTTTAGATCATACAAGCTACGACGATAATCTTGGTGCGCATTACAACAATCTAAATCTGCACGATATAAATCTAGGTCCACTTGACATAAATCTAAATCCCCAAGACGAAAATCTAAGTGTGCACGATTTAAATCTAAGTGTATCTGATATAAATCTTAACCTATATGACCAAAATCTAAGTCCCCATGATTTATGTCTCGAACAAATAATTAATCCATCACACTCTTCTATCAAAAAAATCAACCACACTCAAGAAGAAAGCGGTGAGTTTTTACTTTCTAAACTTCTGTGGCATTTTGTCAAAGACGCCAATCCGTCTTTTAGTGAGCCCGATTTTGATTTATGGGTAAGAGATTTTGGTAAAATACTTCACCACGACCATCGTGATTTTGTCGAAGTTAGCGAATTGATTAGCTGGATTTTTGAAAGTAAGTCATTTTGGACTTGTCATGTGCTAACACCTAGCGCGCTTAGAAAATTCTATGAAAGAGTACTTGCGCGAAAAAACTATGAAACAAACCGCAAGAAAGGTGCGTCTAAATCATTCTTTGAAGAATTAGAATCTCAAGGCTTTGAGCCTATGTAAAAAAAGGAGGGGATATTATGGCACTTTACAATTTATATGCAGAACAAAGTGTTCTCGGTTCAATTTTGATTGAGCCAGAGTCTATTTTAGTTGCAAATCAATTTAATTTGTGCGTGAACGACTTTTTTCATCCACAACATCAAATTCTATACAATTGCATTAAAAAAATGGACGGCCAAGACATGATAAAACTCGCCAACGAAGTCAAAGCAACAGTTTTGGACAGTCCATGCGTCGACGATTTGTTTGTAGATGCATCCGACATCTCACTCGACACAACACCTTCACCAAGCATCGAAACAGGATTCGCACCACTAGACGCAGCAACATCAGGAGGGCTAAACTTCGGCACTTTGACAGTTTTAACAGGTAGCCCCGGAAGTGGTAAGAGTACGTTTTTGAACCAAATCCTAGCCAACGCCCTAAGCCTTGGATTTAACTCATTTTTATACTCCGGCGAACTAACTGCCCAAATGGCGCTCGATTGGTTTTATAAAACCGTCGCAAACCCAATCCATCTTTCATTCGGAGTAAACAGCTTTGGAAAAACAATCAAAGTCACAGACGAGGGAGTGTTACAAATCAACAAATGGCTCAAAAATAAACTGTTTTTATTCTCGAAAAATGCCCAAGCCGACGAGACAAATATATCGACAGTTATCGAGTTTTTAGCAGTCAAAAAAGATGTCAAACTATTCGTACTAGACAACTTGATGACGATTGAATGTAGCGGTAGTGATAAATACGAAAAGCAGATAAACGTTATAAAATCGTTAAAAAATCTAGCCAAACACTACAACATTGTCATAATCCTAGTCGCACATTCAAACAAAAACTCAATCATGCGCCGCGAACCCCATGTTTTTGATATATCAGGAGCCAGCGAAATCGCAAACTTATCCGACTATATCCTAAACGCAACAAGAGACAACGATCGAGATAACGAAACGACAATACTACTTTTGAAAAACAGAATCACAGGACTAATCAAAAAACATCTTCAGCTAAAATTCAGCCCAGACCGCAAGCGATTTTATACCGATGCAAAACTCGAGCTAGAACGTGACTACGGCTATTGTGAAAAATACGAACAAGAAAGCTTTTGCTAATTATAAGGAGGTAATAATATGAATATCGTAACACTAATCGGCAGACTGATAGCCGATCCCGAACTAAAATTTTTCAGCTCAGGCACTGCAATCTCAAAATTTATGGTCGCAAACGGCTACAAAGTAAACAACAAATACGTCTATGCATCAGCCCACTTTGTAATCGATTTAGACGGAACAATTTATCAACTTATCCCAACTGACGAGATTTCCTATGCAACAAACAGCGCGAACCCATACACAATCTCAGTTGAAGTTTCGACAACAGGAATTGACAATCACTACACAGATGCCACATACAAAAGCATGGTCCACCTTTGCGCATGGCTGTGCCAATATAAAAACCTAAGCTGCAAAAATGACATCATCACCCACACAGACATCGTCGGCAAAAATTACAAACTCTGCCCGATTTATATGGTCAAAAACCCGAGCAAAATGAAGCAATTTAAACTCGACTGTGAAAACTTAAAAAGTGGAAAAATCACACTAGATCACATCATAAACTGTACATCGTCAAAGTTTGTACCATACCCACTAATGATAAAAGTCATCCGCGACGTCAACTTCCACGCAAGCCCTGATTTTGATAAATCAAGTATCCTTGGAATCGCCAAGGTTGGTAGTGTTTTGACTGTTGTTGATTTTGTGAAAAGGGATGGGACTTATATGTATAAACTGAAATCTGGGGTTTATATAACTGCTAGTAAGAGGTATGTGGTTGATTTTAAGATTTAGAGGTAATGCTTTTATAAACACGAATTTAATACGCAATTTAAAAATACTGTTGACTTAAACTTCTCTATTTCATTGCAAATTCTAACCTTTTTCTATACTATTTATGGTATAAGGGAGTTGAAAACAATGATAACAAAAATAAATATAAACATATTAACAGAAGATGAGTTTAAAATAACAGAGGAGGATTTAGCAGAGCTTAATAGAGTATTACAGAATGAGCATCTACAATCATTTTTTATTGCATGTAACGTCTTAAAAGTAAACGAAAATTATATAAATATAATAAAAAAAGAATTTGATACTAAAAATAATACAGTTTCATTATTTTTAGGTGGTTATGTAGAAAAA
>ERZ827528.1618-NODE-1618-length-22873-cov-12.300596_pt1 | contig 22873 bp, 18 predicted proteins | sample MGYA00519768_ERZ827528 | MGnify/ENA primary metagenome ERZ827528 (study PRJEB31778, sample SAMEA3449343) | human gut metagenome | biome: human gut; feature: human-associated habitat; material: faeces | place: United Kingdom | collected 2010/2012 ...
TGACCAAGACCTCCGACGGGTTCAAAATCGCGGAGGAGGACCTGCGGCTCCGGGGTCCCGGCGACTTCTTCGGCCAGCGGCAGCACGGCCTGCCGGGGCTGAAGGTGGCGGATCTGGGCTGCGACACCAAGCTCTTGCAGGAGGCCCAGGAGGCTGCCCGCAAGCTGTTGGCGGAGGACCCGGACCTACGCACCTGCCCCGCCACGGCGGAGCGGATCCAAGCCCTGTTCACCCAGGCAGCGGACACGCTGAACTGAAAACGCCCGGCAAATGCCGGGCGTTTTTTTGGATCTCCCTGTGACCTTTTGCCCCGCTCACTCGTAATCAAAGCAGAAGGAGGTGAGGCCCGTGACGGAGCAGGAGCAGCTTTTTGAGCAGGTATACCGGACCTATGGGCCGTCCCTGTACCGGTTCTGCCTCCTCCAGATGAAAAACCCGGTGGACGCGGAGGACGTGCTGCAGGAGGTGTTCTGCAAGCGGCTGTACCGGGCGCCGGCCTTCGCCTCGCCGGACCACGAGCAGCGGTGGCTGTTCCGGGTGGCATTGAACCAGTGCCGGGACGCCTGGAAGTGCTCCAGCCGGACGGAGCTGCCGCTGGAGGTCGCCTCCGCCGCCGTCACGCCGGAGGAGCAGGGGCTGCTGGACCACGTGGCCGCCCTGCCGGAGGCCCAGCGGACGGTTCTCCATCTCCACTACTACGAGGGCTACTCCCTCCGGGAGATCGCGCGGCTCCTGGGGGTGACGGTGCCCACGGTGAAAATGCGGCTGAAGCGGGGCCGGGACGCCCTGCGTAGAACATGGGAGGAGAGCTTATGAATCGCTACCACGACGCTATGGAACACTGCGGGCCCCCGCCGGAACTGGAGGAGCGCCTGCGGAAAAACGTCTTATCGGCGGAGCCCGAACCCCAGGCCCGTCCCGCCGTCTACCGTCCCCGGGGCTTTTTCCGGAAAGCTCTTCTGGCGGCGGTGCTGATTGCTTTGGTGCTGCTGGCCTTTGACTGCATCAACGGCGACCCCATCAGCGAGCGCTGGGCCATGCACCGGGCCATACAGTTTGCGGAAAAACTTTACCCGGACCAGACTTTTACGGCAGAAAACGCAGGTTCGATGCGGGGATTCTGCTATACAGTAAGCGTACAATCCCAGCAAAGCCGGGATACCCGGTTCTATGTGGAAACGAGTTTCTGGCTCTTTACCAGCGATACCCCTACCGTTGACCACACCCAGTATGTGGATGCCCGGCTCAACACTGCATGGCGTATGGACGAGGAAGCGCGGGCTGACCTGGCACCGGCCCTGGTCGATGCCCTGCCGGAATACGATATTCCCTACGATGAAAAGCAGCAATGCGTGATGGTGATTCTGCCGTATGAATCAGGGAAAAATATCTCTGATCTGGGCATGGAATACCAGCAGTGGCTGCCATTGGACGCCCCGTTTGAAAAGGAGATTCTGCAGCATGTACCGGCCAAGCTGTGGGTCACGATTGAAACCACATCGCAGCCCCAGCGCGCGGATTTCCAGCCTGCCCTGCAAAAAATAAAAGCCGCCTGCGAAGCAAACGGCTACCATTTTGCCACCTATAATGTGACCATGATCCAGCGGGATATCCCCTATGAGACCGCTCTTGCCCAATGCATAGAATCCGGCGATGTGGCGGCGGGGGAGATTTGAAGCATGATAATAAAGCCATCATTTACGGTGCGGTAGGGCGGGATGCCCTCATCCCGCCGTGATGTATGATGGAATATAATCCCCCTAAAACTCAAAAAGGCTGCTCCTTCAACCGAAGAAGCAGCCTTTTGCTTATTCATCCAATCAGGATGCTATCGTAATCTTATAATTCCTCAAGCCCAAATAAATCAAACATTCAGCTCCACATGCTGGCCAAGATCCTCTTTGTTGGCGTCCAGCACGGGACGGATAACTTCGGCCAGGAACTCTTCCACCTGCTGCGGGGCGCGGCCGGTGAAATCTTCGGGGCTCAGCTCAGCCTCGATCTCCTCGCGGGTCAGACCGAATGCAGGGTCAGCTTCCACGCGGGCAATCATATCATTGGGCTTGCCCTCCTGCTTGACCACAGAGGCAGCGGCCACGGCGTGCTCGCGCAGGCGCTCGTGCAGCTCCTGGCGGTCGCCGCCTTTCTTGACGGCTTTCATCATGATGTTCTCGCTGGCCATGAACGGCAGCTCAGCCATCACGCGGCTGCGGACAACCTTGGGGTAAACCACCAGCCCGTCCGAAACATTCAGCAGAATGTTCAGGATGGCATCAGCGGCCAAAAAGCCCTCAGCCATGGCGATGCGCTTGTTGGCGGAATCGTCCAGCGTGCGCTCAAACCACTGGGTGCCGGCGGTGATGGCGGGGTTCAGCACATCCACCATCAGGTAGCGGGAAAGCGCGCAGATACGTTCGCAGCGCATGGGGTTGCGCTTGTACGGCATGGCGGAAGAACCGATCTGGTTCTTTTCAAACGGCTCCTCCATCTCCTTAAAGTTGGCCAGCAGGCGGATGTCGGTGGCCATCTTCATGGCGCTCTGGGCAAGACCGGCAATGGCGGAAAGCACATTGTAGTCCACCTTGCGGCTGTAGGTCTGGCCGCAGACGGGCACAACCTTGTCAAAGCCCATCTGGGCGCACACATCGGCTTCCACTGCCTTGACCTTGGCAGAATCGCCGTTGAACAGCTCAATAAAGCTGGCCTGGGTGCCGGTGGTACCCTTAACGCCGCGCAGGGCCAGCTGGCTGATCTGGTGGTCAATCTCCTGCAGGTCCATGTAGAACTCGTTCATCCACAGGGTAGCGCGCTTGCCAACGGTGGTCAGCTGGGCGGGCTGGCAGTGGGTGTAAGCCAGGCAGGGCATATCCTTGTACTGCTCGGCAAAATCGGCCAGGTTGGCCAGCACGCCGATCAGCTTTTTGCGCACCAGCTGCAGGCCTTCGCGCATGATGATAACATCGGTGTTATCGCCAACATAGCAGCTGGTAGCACCCAGGTGGATGATACCCTTTGCCTTGGGGCACTGCAGGCCGTAAGCGTAAACATGGCTCATGACATCGTGACGCACCAGCTTTTCGCGGGCAGTGGCTTCCTCGTAATTGATGTCATCCTTGTGGGCTTCCAGCTCGGCAATCTGTTCATCGGTAATGTCCAGACCCTGCTTCTGCTCAGCCTTGGCCAGCGCAATCCACAGCCTGCGCCAGGTGCGGAACTTGTTATCGTCCGAGAAAGTATACTGCATCTCATCGGAAGCATAACGGGTGGAAAACGGAGAAATATAACGATCATGTGCCATTGGTCGGGTTTCCTTTCTTACAGCATGTCTTACAGTTTGAAGTAGTTCACGCCGCCTTCAAAAATCGGCTGGTACTTGTCGCCGGTAACGTTTTTGTACAGGCTGTCGCCGCTGCGCTCAGAATGGCCCATCTTGCCGAACACGCGGCCGTCCGGGCTGGTAATGCCCTCAATGGCCAGCACAGACCCGTTGGGGTTGTAGCGCATATCCATGGTGGGCACGCAGTTCAGGTCAACATACTGGGTGGCAACCTGGCCGTTGTTAATCAGCTGCTGCAGCAGACCGTCATTGCAGACAAAGCGGCCTTCGCCGTGGCTGATGGCGATCAGGTGTTCATCATCCACATTGCATTCGCTCAGCCAGGGGCTCTTGTTGGAAGCTACGCGGGTGCGCACCAGCATGCTCTGGTGGCGGTGGATGGTGTTAAAGGTTAGGGTCGGGTCGTTCTCGGTAATCGGGCGGATCTCGCCATAAGGCACAAGGCCCAGCTTAATCAATGCCTGGAAGCCGTTGCAGATGCCAAGTGCCAGGCCGTCACGCTGGTTCAGCAGACGGTTGACGGCATCGGCCACAGCGGGGTTGCGGAAGAACGCCGCAATGAACTTGGCGGAGCCGTCCGGCTCATCGCCGCCGGAAAAACCGCCCGGCAGCATCAGAATCTGGCTCTGGTCAAGCTCTTTCACCAGGGCTTCGCAGCTGGCGGCAACGTCGGCGGGGGTCAGGTTCTTCAACACCAGAATGTGCGGGTCGCCACCGGCGCGGCGGAATGCGCGTGCAGTGTCGTATTCGCAGTTGGTGCCGGGGAACACAGGGATGATAACGCGCGGGGTGGCCAGGCGCACAGCCGGGGCAACGCGCTGGAAGCAGTTGACCTTGTATTCCAGGGATTTAACTTCCTCGCCAGCCTTGAGGTAGGGGAAGACAGGCTGCAGCTTTGCTTCCCATACATCCTGCAGGTGCTGCAGGTCGATGTTTTCGCCGTTGACGTTGATGACGTAATCCACGGTGGTGGAACCGAGAAATTCACCGGCAGAAGCATCCAGAAGCTCCAGAATAACTGCGCCATAGCAGGGCTTGAACAGGTCGTCCAGGTTGATATCGCGGCTCAGGGACAGGCCCACGTGGTTGCCGACGCACATCTTGAACAGTGCTTCGGCAACGCCGCCGTAACCCGGCGTTGCTGCGGCCAGCACCTTGCCTTCGTCGATCATCTGCTCCACGATCTTGTAGATGGAAAGCAGGCTGCCGATCTCCGGCATGCCGTCCTTGTACTGCGGCTTCAGGATGACAACAGAGCTGTTGGCTTTCTTGAACTCAGGGCTCATGACGTTGGCGGTGTTGCCAATGGCGGTGGCAAAGCTGACCAGCGTGGGGGGAACATCCAGGCCTTCAAAGCTGCCGGACATACTGTCCTTGCCGCCGATGGAAGCAATGCCAAGGCCCATCTGGGCATCCAGCGCGCCAAGCAGGGCGGCCAGCGGCTTGCCCCAGCGTTCGGGGGCAGTGTTCAGGTGCTCAAAATATTCCTGGAAAGTCAGGTACATATCCTTGTGGCGGAAACCGGCGCAAACCAGTTTGGTCACGCTTTCCACAACGGCCATGTAAGCGCCGCGGTAGGGGTCCGCTTCAGTCAGATAGGGGTTAAAGCCCCAGGCCATGCCGGAGCAGGTGGTGGTTTCGCCATCCACCGGCAGTTTGGCAGCCATGGCCATGGTGGGGGTCAGCTGGTATTTACCGCCGTAAGGCATCAGCACGGTGGAAGCACCGATGGTGGAGTCAAACCGCTCGCCCAGGCCTTTCTGGCTGCAAACGTTCAGGTCGCCAACCAGGTTTTCCAGCTTTTCGGCAAAGGTGGAACCGGCCCACTGGGGCTGCCATACCGTGCCGGGCAGAACATGTACATCGGCATGGCGCTCGGCACCGTTGGAATTCAGGAACTCGCGGGAAAGGTCCACGATGGCAACGCCGTTCCAGTTCTCGCGCATCCGCTTTTCCTCGGTAACGGTAGCAACCACGGTGGCTTCCAGGTTTTCCTCATTGGCAAGGGCAATGAACTTTTCGGCATCCTCAGCGGCAACGGCAACAGCCATGCGCTCCTGGCTTTCGCTGATAGCCAGCTCGGTGCCGTCCAGGCCCTCGTACTTCTTGGTAACTTTGTTCAGGTCAATGTTCAGGCCGTCGGCCAGCTCGCCGATGGCAACGGAAACGCCGCCTGCGCCAAAGTCGTTGCAGCGCTTGATCATGCAGCAGGCGTCCTCGCGGCGGAACAGGCGCTGCAGCTTACGCTCAATGGGGGCGTTGCCCTTCTGCACCTCGGCACCGCAGGTTTCCAGGCTGGTCAGCTTGTGGGCCTTGCTGGAGCCGGTAGCGCCGCCAATGCCGTCACGGCCGGTGCGGCCGCCCAGCAGGATGATCACATCGCCGGGCTGGGGCTCTTCGCGGCGGACATGGCTGGCCGGGGTAGCACCCACAACAGCGCCGATCTCCATACGCTTTGCCACATAGCCGGGGTGGTACAGTTCAGCAACCTGGCCGGTGGCAAGGCCGATCTGGTTGCCATAGCTGGAATAACCGGCAGCAGCAGTGGTAACCAGCTTGCGCTGGGGCAGCTTGCCGGGCATGGTTTCGGCAACCGGCTTGAGCGGGTCGCCTGCGCCGGTCACGCGCATGGCCTGGTAAACATAGCTGCGGCCGGACAGCGGGTCACGGATGGCACCGCCGATGCAGGTAGCAGCGCCGCCGAACGGCTCAATCTCGGTGGGGTGGTTGTGGGTCTCGTTCTTGAAGAGGAACAGCCAATCCTGCAATTCGCCGTCCACATCGCACTTGATTTTGACGGTGCAGGCATTGATCTCTTCGCTCTCGTCCAGGTTCTGCAGGATGCCGCGCTGTTTCAGGGCCTTGGCGCCGATGGTGGCCAGGTCCATCAGGGTGCGGTTCTTTTTATCGCGGCCGGTCTCGGCACGCAGGGCCATGTAACGGTCAAATGCAGCCTGCACAACTTCGTCGTCAATCTTGACATCGTTCAGGATGGTGCCGAAGGTGGTGTGACGGCAGTGGTCAGACCAGTAGGTATCAATCAGGCGGATTTCGGTAATGGTCGGGTCGCGCTGTTCAGATTTGAAGTAGTTCTGGCAGAACACAATGTCGGCGTGGTCCATGGCCAGGCCCTTTTCATTGCGGAAATTCTCCAACGCAGCGTCATCCAAAGCGCAGAAGCCGTTCAGGGTTTCCACAGCGGTGGGCACGGCAAATTCCATTTTCAGGGTATCGCGGGTGTCCAGGCTGGCCTCGCGGGCTTCCACCGGGTTGATGACGTACTTCTTGATGGCTTCCAGATCCTCTGCGCTCAGCTCGCCGTCCAGCAGGTAGATGCGGGCACTGCGCACAGACGGACGCTCGCCCTGGCTCAGCAGCTGGATACACTCGGAAGCAGAATCTGCACGCTGGTCAAACTGGCCGGGCAGATACTCCACAGCAAACACCGTCTTGGCGGTGGGCAGCTCGGTATAGGTCACATCGACTGGCGGTTCGCTGAACACGGTGGGGATGGCTTTCTCAAACAGGTCGCGGTCAATGCCTTCCACATCATAGCGGTTCAACAGGCGCAGAGCTTTCAGGCCCTTAATACCAACCAGCTCAACCAGTTCATGCTTCAGGCCCTGGGCTTCGCCGTCAAAGCCGGGCTTTTTTTCTACATAAATGCGGTAAACCATTCTTGTTTAACCCTCCTGTGCTTTCATTGCCGCAAGGGCACGGGCACCAATATCACTGCGGCGGTGCAGTTTGTCAAAATGGATGCAGTCAGCAGCGGCGTAAGCCTTTTTCAGGGCTTCGGGCAGGGTGGCGGCGGTTGCCGTTACACCCAGCACGCGGCCGCCGTTGGTAACCAGCTTGCCATCTTTGATGGCGGTACCGGCATGGTATACGGTCACATCGGCAGCACCGGGCACCTGGCCATTCTCCAGGCCGGTGATCTCCTTGCCCTTTTCATAGGCAACGGGGTATCCGCCGGAAGCCAGTACCACACAGGCGGCAGCGCCATCGCTGAACTTGACCTCGGTCTTGTCCAGCGTGCCGTTGGTGCAGGCCTGCATCACGGTCAGCAGGTCGCTTTCCAGCAGGGGCAGTACTACCTGGGTTTCGGGGTCGCCAAAGCGGCAGTTGTATTCAATCACCTTGGGGCCGTCCGGGGTCAGCATCAGGCCAAAGTACAGGCAGCCCTTAAAGGGGCAACCCTCTGCCTGCATGGCGGCAACCGTAGGCAGGAAAATCTTCTCCATGCACTCGGCGGCAATGGCGGGGGTGTAGCAGGGGTTGGGGGCAACGGTGCCCATGCCGCCGGTGTTTAGGCCCTCGTCATGGTCCAAAGCGCGCTTGTGGTCCATGCTGGAAACCATCGGCTTGACGGTTTTGCCATCACAGAAGGACAGCACGCTGACTTCCGGCCCGGTCAAAAATTCTTCCACCACAACATGGTTGCCGGAAGCGCCGAACTTTTTGTCCAGCATGATTTCCTTTACGCCATCGGCGGCTTCCTGCTCATTCTGGCAGATCAGCACGCCTTTGCCCAGTGCCAGGCCATCCGCCTTGATAACAACCGGGTACTTGCCCTTGCTGCGGATGTAATCCATCACCTTGGCGGGGTCGTCAAAGGTTTCATAGCCGGCGGTGGGAATGCCGTATTTTTTCATCAGGTCCTTGCTGAACACCTTGCTGGCTTCAATGCGGGCGGCAGCGGCATCCGGGCCAAAAGCAGGGATGCCCACCTTGGCCAAAGCATCCACCATGCCAAGGGCAAGGGGATCGTCCTGTGCAACAACAACATAATCAAAGGCTTCTGCCTTGGCAAAGGCGACCATGGCGTCTACATCCGTTGCAGGGATGTTTTTGCAGGTGGCATCGTAACCAATGCCGCCGTTGCCAGGGGCACACCAGATATCGCCGCAGTCGGGGCTTTTTTTCAGCGCGCGGATAATGGCGTGTTCACGCCCGCCGCCGCCAACAACCAGAATTTTCATGGCAAACTCCTTAGCTTGAAATGAAAAAAGAATAATGAATAAAGAATAATGAAGGTGGACCGCGTTGCTGCGCACCGCTTAAAAAATATTAGAACTCTAATATCCAAAACCGTGCCGCTTGCGGCACACCTTCATTCTTAATTATTCTTTATTATTTATTATTTAGCAAAAACTTCGTTTTTGCTTAGTGGTGGAACAGCCGGATACCACAGAACGCCATGGCAATGCCGTACTTGTTGCAGGTGGCAATAACCTGATCATCGCGGATGGAGCCGCCCGGCTGCACAATGGCGGTCACACCGCTGCGGCGGGCGCGCTCAATGTTGTCCCCAAAGGGGAAGAATGCATCACTGCCCAGGGCAACATTCGTTACCTTGCTCAGCCAGGCTTTCTTTTCCTCGGCAGTCAACGGGGCAGGCTGCACAGTAAAGGTTTCGGCCCAAACGTCATCCCCAATCACATCCTCCGGGGTATCGCCGATGTAGACATCAATCGCGTTATCGCGGTTGGGCTTGGAGATATCCTCGCGGAACGGCAGGTCCAGAACCTTGGGCATATGGCGCAGCTGCCAGTTGTCGGCTTTCTGGCCTGCCAGGCGGGTGCAGTGGATGCGGCTTTGCTGGCCTGCGCCCACACCGATGGTCTGGCCGTCCTGCACATAGCAGACGGAGTTGGACTGGGTGTATTTCAGCACGATCAGGCTCATGATCAGATCGCGCTTCTGGGCATCGGTCACCGTCTTGTTCTCGGTTACAAAGTTTTGCAGCATGGTATCCACGCTGATCTCCAGATCCTGGCGGCCCTGCTCAAAGGTGACACCGAATACGGTGCGGCGCTCCAGCGGAGCGGGGATATAATCCGGATCAATGGCAACGATGTTGTAGTTGCCTTTCTTTTTGGATTTCAGCACTTCCAGGGCGTCGGCGTCATAGCCGGGGGCAATGATGCCGTCCGAAACTTCGTGCTGGATCAGCTTTGCGGTGGCAAGGTCGCACACATCAGACAGGGCGATCCAGTCACCAAAGCTGGACATGCGGTCTGCACCGCGGGCGCGGGCATAAGCGCAGGCCAGGGGAGAAAGCTCAGCCTCTGCACTAATATGATACATCTTTCTCAGCGTTTCGTCCAGTGGCAGGCCAATGGCGGCACCGGCGGGGGAAACATGCTTAAAGCTGGCAGCAGCAGGCTGGCCCAGGGCTTTTTTCAGGTCGCGCACCAGCTGGTAGCTGTTGAACGCATCCAGAAAGTTGATGTAGCCCGGCTTGCCATTCAAAATGGTAACGGGAAGATCAGAACCGTCTGCCATAAAAATGCGGGCAGGCTTCTGGTTGGGGTTGGTGCCGTATTTCAGCTGGAATTCGTTCATAAGTTCAGCCCTCCACCGTGTTGTATTTGTTCAGGATCACATCTTCATAATCGCCGGTTTCCAGCGTGATGGCACGCACAAACAGGCTGACCTTATTATCTTCGTTCAGGGCTTCCCACAACTTTCCGGCAAATTCGTCGGCATCGTTCTGGTCCAGTGTCACGCGCAGCGGCTCACCGGCAAAGCTGGGGATGGGGGAGCCGTTTTTCTGGTAGGTGGTAATCAGCTGGCCTTCGCCTGCAACGGGCTGCGGATAGTCAAAGGTCTGGCGCTGCACGCTGGCGGGGTTGCCATCGCAGCTTTTCAGGATGCTCAGCTTGTAGCCGCCGCGACGCATATCCACAACGCCGGAAATGCGGGGGGTAAAGTTGGGGGCATCGTCCTCAAAAGTGCGGGTGGCAAGGGCTGCTTCAAAGCCGTAACCAGGGAACAGGTTATCCCGCATGTAGCGGTAAATGGTATCCGTCTGGTCACCGTTGGTCACAATGGTGGTATCGTTCAGGGTCAGAACCGGGTTATAGATGATCAGATGGGGATCTTCCAGCTTGGCGGGGTCTGCGGCTACCGTGCGGATGCCACCGGGGATGGCGTCAAACACGCGGTTGCGGCTGTTGGCGCTGCGGCCCATGATCCAGTAAGCAATCATGGCCTTGGTGCCGTCCGGCGAACGGCCGATGCAGATGCCGCGGCCGGGATATTCGTTACCGGCCAGATAAGTATAAAGATTCTTTTTCATGCGGGAATCCTCCTTGTTCGGTCAGGCTTCGCCATTGCACACCATGGCAATGGCCTGGGGCAGCAACTTCCATTCGGCTTCCACCATCACGCGCTTCTGCAGCACTTCGGGGGTATCACCGGGCTGCACTTCCACGGCTTTTTGCAGCAGGATGGGCCCGCCGTCACACACTTCGTTGACAAAGTGGACGGTAGCGCCGGTCACTTTCACGCCGCGCTTCAGCGCTTCCTCATGCACTTTCAGGCCATAGTAGCCGGGGCCGCAAAAGCTGGGAATCAGGCTGGGGTGGATGTTCAGGATGCGGTTGGGGTAAGCGGCAATCACGCTGGGGCCCAGCACGCTCAAAAATCCTGCCAGAACCACCAGCTCAATGCCATGGTCTTTCAGCACACTCAGCAGGGCAGTGTCAAACTCCTCGCTGGTGGCGTAATCCTTGCGGCGCACCACGGCGGTTTCCACGCCGAAGTTTGCAGCGCGTTCCAACGCATACACACCAGGTTTGCTGGCAACCACCAGGGTAACCTTACCGTTGGGGTTCTCCCCGCGGCGTTCGCTTTCCAGGATGGCCTGCAGGTTGGTGCCACCGCCGGAAACCAGCACAGCAATCTTCATCATACCAGCTGCACCCCGCTGCCTTCGCCAATCACACCAAGGCGGTAAGCATCCTCGCCGTTGGCTTTCAGGATCTCAATGGCCTTGTCGGCATCCTCGGCAGCCACGGTCAAAATCATACCAACGCCCATGTTGAAGGTGTTGAACATATCGCGCTCCGGAATGTTGCCCTCTTTAGCCAGCACATCAAACAGCACGGGGGTGCGCACATCGCTCTTCTTGATCACAGCGCAGCAGCCGGCTTTCAGGCTGCGGGGAATGTTCTCGTAAAAGCCGCCGCCGGTAATGTGGGAAACGCCCTTGACGGTAACTTCCTTCATCACGGCCAGCACAGGCTTGACATAAATCTTGGTGGGGGCCAGCAGGGCTTCGCCAAGGGTCTTGTCCATGCCGTCAAAGGTCTTTTTCAGCACATCGGGGTTGTTCTCCAGGTCAAAGATCTTGCGCACCAAAGAGAACCCGTTGGAGTGTACGCCGGTGGAAGGCAGGGCGATGATCACATCGCCGGGCTGCATGGTGGAGTTGTCCAGGATCTTGCTCTTGTCCACAGCGCCAACGGTAAAGCCGGCCAGGTCGTACTCGTCCTCCGGGTAAAAACCGGGCATCTCGGCGGTCTCACCGCCAACCAGGGCACAGCCAGCCTGCACGCAGCCTTCGGCTACACCGGCAACCAGCTCGGCAATGCGCTCCGGCACGTTTTTGCCGCAGGCGATGTAATCCAGGAACACCAGCGGCTTGGCACCGGCGCAGATGACATCGTTCACGCACATGGCAACGCAATCAATGCCAACGGTATCATGTTTGTTCATGTACTGGGCAATGCGCAGCTTGGTACCAACGCCGTCCGTGCCGGAAATCAGCACGGGGTGGGGCATATCGGTGCAGTCCAGCTCAAACAGGCCGCCAAAGCCGCCCAGGCCGCCAATGCAGTGCTCGTTCATGGTGCGGGCAACGTGCTGCTTCATCAGGTCAACTGCCTTGTAACCGGCGGTAATATCCACACCAGCGGCAGCGTAACTTGCAGAATAGCTTTTTTCCATTATGTTTCTCTCCTTATCAGCTTACAGGCGTTTTTTGGTCTGGGACTGGCTCAGGGGTTTATCGTATACAATGTCCATCGTCTCGTTGGGGGCGGGCACCGGGTAATGGCCGGTAAAGCAGCCGGTGCAGAACCCGCACTTGCTGTGGATGGCCAGCTGGGTCACATGTTCAATGCTCAGGTAGCCCAGGGAATCGGCCCCCACGATCTGGCGGATCTCCTCCACCGTATGGCCGGTGGCAATCAGGTCTTTTTCGTCCGGGATGTCGGTGCCGAAATAGCAGGGGTGGGCAAACGGCGGGGCCGAAATGCGGTAGTGTACTTCCTTGGCACCGGCGTCGCGCAGCAGCTTGATGGTGCGGGCGCTGGTGGTGCCGCGCACGATGGAGTCATCCACAAGCACAACGCGCTTGCCCGCAACGGTGGAGGAAATTGCGTTCAATTTGATGCGCACACTGCTTTCACGCTGGGCCTGGGAGCCCTGGATGAAGGTGCGGCCCACATATTTGTTTTTAATAAAGCCCACGCCATAGGGAATACCGCTTTCCTGCGCATAGCCAAGGGCAGCATCCAGGCCGGAATCCGGCGCACCGATGACGACATCGGCTTCCACCGGATGCTCCTGTGCCAGAAAGCGCCCGGCCTGCAGGCGGGCGTCATGCACGCAGGTGCCCTCGATGATGGAATCGGGGCGGGCAAAATAAATGTACTCAAACACGCACATCGTGTGCGGCGCGGTGCCGCAGTGGGTGCGGATGGTGCGCAGGCCGGTGTAGTCTGCCACCACAATCTCGCCGGGCAGTACATCGCGCACAAAGCGGGCGCCTACAGCATCCAGCGCACAGGATTCCGAAGCAAAAGCCCAGCCGGAGCCATCCGGCAGTTGGCCAATGCAGAGAGGGCGGAAGCCATTAGGATCGCGCGCGGCGATCAGTTTGGTGTGGGTCATAATGACCAGGCTGTAAGCACCCACGATCTGCTCCATCGTGCGGCAGACAGCTGTTTCAATATCCGGGCTGATCAGGCGGTTCTGGGTCAGCAGATAGCCGATGACCTCGGTGTCCGAAGTGCCGTGGAAGATCGAACCGTTCATTTCCAGCTTGTGGCGCAGCTGGGGGGCATTGGTCAGGTTGCCGTTGTGGCAGATGGCCATAGTGCCCTTGCAGTGGTGCAGAACCATGGGCTGGGCGTTGGCGCGGGTGCGCTGGCCGCTGGTGGCATAGCGCACATGGCCGGTGGCCATCTTGGCATTCTGCGGCAGGTCAGCCAGCACGCGCGGGGTAAATACCTCGCTGACCAGGCCAAGATCGCGGTAGCCGGTCAGCACACCGTCCACGTTCAGGGCAATGCCGCAGCTTTCCTGGCCGCGGTGCTGCAGGGCATACAGCGCACTGTACACGGCGCTGACCATGTTGGTTTTGCCGGTGGAATCATAGATACCGAACACGCCGCATTCTTCATGCAGTGCTTCGGCTGGACAAAGCTCCTTCATTCAGTTCTCCGTTTCCTGTTTCAAACGATGGCAGGGTGCACCGGAAGAGCGAACGGCGGTTCCAGTACACCCTGAACATTGGCTGGACTAAGCTTGGTTCAATCAGCCCAGCAGGCGCTTCATAACTTCCTGGTAGGCATCGGCCTCACCGCCAAGGCTGCGGCGGAACAGGTCTTTATCCAGGTGGGCACCGGTGGTGGCATCCCAGAAGCGGCAGGTATCCGGGCTGATCTCGTCAGCCAGAATGATGGTGCCGTCAGACAGGCGGCCAAACTCCAGTTTGAAGTCAATCAGGCGGATGTTGGCATCCAGCATGATCTTCTTCAGCACTTCGTTGACCTTGAAGGCGTACTTGGCAATGGTGTCCAGCTCTTCCTGGGTGGCAAGGTCAAGGGCCAAGGCGTAATAATGGTTGATGAACGGGTCATGCAGGTCGTCGTTCTTGTAGCTGTACTCCAGGATGGGGGTCTTGAACACCTTGCCCTCGGGCACGCCCATGCGCAGGCTGAAGTGGCCGGCGGCAACATTGCGGATGATGACTTCCAGAGGAACGATCTGAACCTTCTTGACCAGGGTATCGCGGTCGTTCAGCTCCTCAACATAATGGGTGGGGATGCCTTCTTTTTCCAGCTTCTGCATCAGAGCGTTGGACAGCTTGTTGTTGACAATGCCCTTATCGCGGATGGTGCCCTTCTTTTCGCCGTCGCCGGCGGTGGCATCGTCCTTGTAATGAACCATAACGATTTCGGGGTCAGAAGTTGCGAATACCTGCTTAGCTTTGCCTTCGTACATCTGTTCTTTAATTTCAACGTTCATTGTAATGCGCTCCTTTATATTCTTTCATGAATTGATTTATGGAATCCTTTTTATAAAAAGGGATAAAACAACAGCAAATAAACCGGGATTTGAAGTTACATAGCTGCGGCTTCGGCAGCGATGGCGGCGTCCTTTTTGGCAATGGCGGCGGCGGTGTCGGCACGGAACTGATCCAGCTTAGCGGCAAGCTCATCATCGGCAACAGCCAAGATGGCAACGGCCAGGTAAGCGGCGTTCTTGGCACCGTTCAGGGCAACCGTGGCAACCGGGAAGCCGGAAGGCATCTGCACGGTAGCAAGCAGAGCATCCAGACCGTCCATGGCACCGCCCTTCATCGGGATGCCGACCACCGGCAAAGTGGTGTTGGCGGCAAAGGCACCTGCCAGGTGGGCCGCCATACCGGCAGCGCACAGGATAACACCGTAACCATTGGCGCGGGCAGATTTGGCAAAGGCAGCGGCGGCTTCCGGCGTACGGTGGGCGGAAAGAATGTGCGCCTCAAACGGTACATCGAAATCTTTCAGCACCCCGCAGGCACTTTTTACAACCGGCCAGTCACTGTCAGAACCCATGATGATGGCAACCTTTTTACGGTTCGGCATGTTACAGATCCTCCTTCAAAAAATAAGAGCGCGGTGTACACGGGTACACTGCGCTTATACAAGGCTATTATGCTTATAATACACCGCATGAAGAACACAGCTGCGCAAACCGACCGGGAATGGTCCGAAAAGATTCGTGTAATGCACAAAGTCGCCCTCCATCCTTTAATGTATGGCTGGATCCCCCGGCGGGCTGTGTACAGAATAACACACAAAACACCCGTACGGAAAATCTCTGTAATTAAAGTGTAAAGCGTGCAGCGCAAAAAAGCAAGAGCCAAAACTTTTTTTGGCGCACTTCCTATTGTGTTTAAAATAAGATAGGGCTTTTTGTCAAAGTTGATGGAGAAAAACGGGGTGAAGTATGACTTTTTTGATAAGGATTTTTGTGCTATAATAACCATACCAGAAAATACTGCCATAAGGCAGGATGGGAAAGGGGTATCGCAATGAAATTGTTCCACACAGCCCTTGTGCTTGGCAAGGGGGGCTTTGGCACACAGCTGGGAGAAATGCTGGCGGAAGCCGGTGGCTATTCCCGTATTTTGTACCTGGATGACCAGGCACCGGACGCTGCGGGCAAACTGGCAGATTACCTGGATCCCACCATCAGGGAACGCTGCACCGCGGCTTTTGTGGGCCTTGGCAACAATGAGCTGCGGCTGCAATGGCTGCAAAAGCTGGTGGCTGCGGGCTACCAGACACCGGTTTTTGAACACCCGGCGGCAGAAGTATGCAGCAGCGCAGCCCTGGGGGCAGGGACCGTGGTGCTGCCATTTGCCTTTGTGGGCGCAGGAACCAAAGTGGGGGCAGGGTGCATCATCAATGCCGGTGCCATTGTGGACCATAACGCCGTGCTGGAAGACGGTGTGCATGCCGCCCCCCGTGCAACCATCAAAGCCGGGGCAACCGTGGAGCGCTGCATGAAAGTGGACAGCGGCGAAATTATCCGCAGCCCATGGGAAAAATAATGCAGCTGCGCGGAACCGGCAGCCAAACAATGCAGGCAGAATTTTGAAAAAAGCGGCCCCGCAATTTGGGTATATTGCGGTGTTGCCCTTAATAATAAACGAACGTAAAAACCAGCCGCCTGCCGTGCAAATGCACAAAGCAGGCGGCTGGTTTTATAAGTCGTAAGCAAAAGGCGAAAATCAGGCAGGGAACAACCTGCCAAAAGAAGCAAAGCGCTTACCCGACGTTTTCAACATTCTCCTCACCATCCACCGGCAGGGTGGTGCGCGGGGTCACGCTGAGGGGGTCGGGCAGGGTGTTGTTTTCAACATCCTGCAACACCTGCGGCACACCGGGGAAGAACTTGGCGATGCCGCAGCCCTTGCAGTGCAGGCCATCGAAAAAGTCGGTCTCATCCAACCCCTTAATGCAGGTGGGGTCATAACTGCCGTACAGCGGAATATTGTAGTCATGCGCATACTGGCGGATCCAGTTTTCGGTTTCAAAAAAGCCCTGGTGCTGGTTGGTTTCCGTCAGCAGAAAGTCATACAGGTACGGGTGCCAGGGGGAGAGGGCCAAAATCACCGTGGTGCCCTGGTTTCGCGCATACTGGATGAACTTGTCAAACGCTTCTTCCTGCTTGGGGGAAAGCGAGTCGAACCCTTCCATATGTACGCTGTTGAACGTGGGGCAGGCTTCGGCGGCAAGGGCGCGCACCTGGTCGGGGTTGGCATCCCGGAATTCGGGGTCATACAGCACACTGCCGTCAGAGCGCTTGATGGTGGTGGGCTGCTCGTAAGGGTCGCCGTCCACCGGGTTAAAGTCAATGGGGTTGCCATCGTCATCCGTCACAACGCTCTGGCCGCGGTTCTTTAAGTAATAGTCTACGTTGCCCTGAAAATAAGCCGGTTCCACCAGCGCTTTCCACAGCGCCACGCGGTCCTCTTCCTCATAGTCGGTTTCAACACCGAGAACCTTAGTCAAAAATTCGTTGTACAGCTCCACATCGGCACGCTTGTCAAAGGCGGCTTCGTCCCCATACAGCACCCAGGGATCCACGCTCCAAATCAGCACTTTGGGCGCTTTGCCGTAACAGACCATCTTATAATAGCTGGTCATGTTATCGCGCACATCCGCGCCGGTAACGCCCATGTTGAAAAAACTGTCGGTTCCGACAAGTTCCCGTGTGAACTGTAATACGCGGCTGGAGCCAATGCCGATCACTTCCGGGGTGTCCGGAACATCCTGTGCAAACAGCTGGACAACCTCGCGCTCAATTTCGTTCATCTGCTCAAAGTTGCTCACATCATAGCCCTGCAGCATCAAGTCCACAATGCGTCGGGGGGCAAGCTCACCCTGGAACAGGCCGCTGCGGTCTACCGTATAGCTGAACCAGACCATGAAAACCAGAATGGGAATGAACAGGGCAAACTTGAACAACGTTTTGCTGCCAAAGTATAGCCGGCGGACCAAACCATGCAAAAAGCGAACGAAGATATTTGGCTTTTTGGGGCGTCTGCGCGGTGAGGAAGCGGATTTTTTTTGCTTTGTGGTGGGCTTGCGGGCCGGGGCGGCAACAGCACTGCGGCTGACCTTTTGGGTGCCGCGCGGGGCAGAAGCAGAGGTCTGTGTTGGCATAATTGATCTCCCTCCCCCGTTAAAATTGCTGGTAAATGAACGCCGACTGCCCGAACGCGGCAAAGAACAAGATGGATACCGCAGCGGCATAATAGACCGTCCAACGCAGCACAAAGCACTGCTTGCGGATCCAGCGGGCAACATTGTTGCCGTTGTGCTCCATGACCAGCACAATGGCGGTACCGCAGGTCAACACCACCGGCAGGCGGCCGTCAATGCCGCTGCTGGTGACCAGATTGGTAACGCTTTCCCATTCAGCCGCAAAGCCGCCCTGCCAGCCCTGCAGTATTCCAGCGAATACCTCGCCGGGGGCAGCGTTGTAAATGGCAGAAGCAAAAAACACCATTGTAAAACTGAACAGCAGGTAGGTGATGCAGCGCTGGAGGAATGTCTGCACGGCAGGCTCGCGGTACAGCGGGTTATAGCGCCACAGCACTTTGCGTGGAGCTTTGCTCAGCTGGGCAATGACTGAAATCACGCCGCAGGCAATGCCCCATTCCAGATAGCGCAGGTCAGCCCCGTGCCATAGGCCGCTGACGGCAAACACGATCAGCGTGTTCAGCATATGGCGCACCACATTGCAGCGGCTGCCGCCAAGAGGAATGTAGATATAATCCCGCAGCCAGCCAGTCAGGCTCATGTGCCAGCGCTGCCACAACCCGGCAAAGCTGGTAGCCTCGAACGGGCTGTGAAAGTTTTCCAGCAGATCATACCCCAAAATGCGGGCAGCACCGATGGCGATATCGCAACAGCCGGAAAAATCCAGGTAGAGCCGCAGGCTGAACAGCAGGGTGGCGGCCACCAGGTTGGGGCCATTCATCTCAGCGGGGGTATCGTACACCATCTTGATGTACAGGTTCATGTTGTCCGCCAGGACCATCTTTTTGGTGTAGCCCCACAGCATGCGGAACGCACCGCCCGCACACCGGGTGTAGCTGAACCGGCGGGATTTGTGGATCTGTGGCCGAAAATGGGGGTAGCGCTCAATTGGGCCGGTGGTCATGGTGGGAAAAAAGCTGACGAACAGCGCATAATGCAGCGGGTTCAGCTCAACTTTGCAGCGGCGCTTGTATACATCAATGGTGTAGCTGAGCGCAGCAAGGGTAAAGTAGCCCAGGCCAAGCGGGGTAACCATATCCGTGCGGGGCTGCAATACCGTGCCGCTCAGGATATCTGCCGCCAACAGGTTCCAGTATTTGTAATAGAACAAAAGCCCCACACAGGTGAACACCGCCAAAAGCAGGAAAATCACCCGCACGGGACCTATCCGGCATTTGCCGATCACCAGCCCGCAGCCCCATGTGACCAGTGTTGCCGCAACCAAAACCGGTACCAGCAGGCGGTCGTTGGCCCCCCAACAGTAAAACAGGTAGCTGGCAGCCAGCAGACAGTAAGGGCGCAGAACACGGGGCAGGGTATAGTTCAAAAGCGCTACTGCCGCAAAAAAGCCAAGAAATAGCAGTGTTGTCAGTTCCATCCTCAAACTCCTTTGGCGGGATTATTTGCCGCTGAGTTTTTTCTCCAAATCCCGCACGCGCTTTTCCAGGATAGCATTTTCCTGGGTAAGGCGCTTGCACTTATCCGCAAGCTGGCTGACGCCGATGCTTAAACTGAGCAGCACCAGCAGCACAAAGCAGAACATGAGCATAAATACCAGGTTGACCGGCATTTGTACATCCAGCAGATCACGCAGGACGTAAACAACATAGGGGAATACCGCAAAGATGACAAGAACCACGGCCAGTGCCAGCCAGAGAAGGCTGTATTTTACGCTCATTTGGCCCTTTTTCAGCAGCGCAAAAATAATCAGCAGCAGGATGGCCGCACCCAAAATCATAAAAAACTGGAAATGTGCCGTCATGGGCGTTGTGCCTCCTTATTTGCTTTTCGGCTGGTGGATTTTCTTAATAGAAAGGCGGTCAATGATCAAAGACAGGGAAACCTTGATCATATAATACGCGCTTTTAAAACTGCGAATGCTGGAAACGCCGCCCTGACGTTCTTTCATGACGACCGGGGCTTCGCCTACGCGGAACCCGGCCAGCGTGGCAGCCAGAATGGCTTCCGGCTCCGGATAATCCGAAGCATAATGCTCCGCAAAATAGGCGGTTAGCTGGGGACCGGTGGCACGGAAACCACTGGTGACATCCAGAATGCGCTGACCACAGAGAATATGGATGAGCCAGCTTAAAAAGCGGATGCCGACCCGGCGCATAAAGCTTGTCTGGAAGCCTTCACACTTGATAAAGCGGCTGCCGATGCACATATCCAGCTTGCCGTCCAATACCGGCTGAACGACCTGCATCAGATAAGCGGGGTCGTGCTGGCCGTCACCGTCCATCTGTACAGCAACATCATAACCATTGGCGCGGGCATAGCGATAACCGCACTGCACGCCGCCGCCAATGCCAAGGTTGACCGGCAGATCCAAAAACGGGTAGCCATGCTCCGCCAGCAATTCAGCCGAGCGGTCGGTGGAACAATCGTTGATGATCAAAAAGTCAACCTGCGGGCAGGTGGCACGCAGGCGTTCCACGGTGCTGACGATGTTGGCTTCCTCATTATAACAGGGAATGATAACAAGAATTTTGGCTGGGTGATTCAAAAGGGCACCTCACATCAGGGGAACGGCCGGTTTGGCATCAAACGCGGCCTTCCAAAATAAAATGTTCCAGTTTGCGCAGCAGCTCGCTGCGGCGGTAATGCGCAAGATAATATTCTTTGGCGCTCTGGCCCATGGCGGCGCGCTGGGCGGCGTCCATGCGGGTCAGTGCCAGCAGGTTGTCTGCCAGGGCAGCGGCATCACAGGCAGGGGAGCTTAACCCGCCTGCCGCGGCAACCGCCGCATTGCCGGCACCGTCCATACTGGCCAGGACCGGCTTGCCGGCGGCCATATAACTGGCAACCTTGGCCGGTACGGTCAGCCCCAAGTCCGGCGAATCTGACAGGCAGACGATCAAAGCATCGGCCAGCGCGGTGAACTTGGGGATATCCGTTGCCGGAACACTGCCGTAAAACGTAACGGCATCCTCGGCGTGCAGCTCTTTCACTTTGGCTTCCAGCGCGGCGCGGCTCATGCCATCGCCCACCAGCAACAGGTGCAACATATCTGCCCCGCGGCTGCGCGCATCCTGCACCGCCGTGATGACGGTCTCCAGGCTTTGGGCGGGGGTAAAAGTGCCGGTAAACACCAGGTTGAACCGCCCGCCGAACTGCGCCTGCAAAGCGGCATCCGGCTGAGGAACGGCGTAAAAATCCTCGCAGTACTGCGGGATCACAGCAATTTTTTGCGGCGGCATACCGGTGCGCTGGCACAGCCGCTGCTGCAGCGGCTCACTCATGGCAATCAGTCGGTCGGCCTTCTTATATAAAGCGTCGCTTACACCCTGGGCAATCGCGCGCAGGGCCTTGTTCTTCACATTCAGCACGCTGTACAGGTTTTCGGGCCAGATATCCAGCACATAGTTGGTAAAGGGAATGTGGTGCTTTTTGGCATAGCGGATGGCGGGCCAGCACATCAGTACCGGGCTGGTGTTAAAGCAGAACACCGCATCGTACCCGCCCGGCAGGCGGTGCAGCGCATGGGCGGCGTACCACGGCCAGCTGACATAGTTCAAAAAAATGTTGACCGAGGTGTTGCCCCTGCGCGGAACCTCTTTGCAGCGGTACAGGCGGGCACCGTGCCATTCTTCTTCAAAAGGGCCGGCGGCGCTGTAACCGGGGAACCATTCGCCTTTTGGGTAATTGGGCAGCCCGCAAAGCACATCCACCGCAATGCCATCCTGCAAAAAACCTTCCACAATATCATTGATGCGGAAATTTTCCGGCCAGAAATGCTGCGTAACAACAAGAATCTTTTTTTGAGAGGGCAAAGGGCACACACCTTTCGAAAGTTAGGAGTTAGGAAGTAGGAGTTAGGAGTTGAAGAACGGCTGCTAGACTTGAGGTCTTTTGCAATCTATAAAATGCTCTGTAGGGAACGATCTTGACTGTTCCAAAGCATTCAGCTTGTCGCAGCCTCAAAAAACTCCTAACGCCTCACTCCTACCTCCTAACTAAAAAAAACTCAGTTTTTTCTCCACACCATCTTATTAACCACCCCGGTGTAGCTCTGGATGATCTTGACGACCTTGGTGGAAACGTCTTCAGTGTAGTAGGGGACGGGGATGCCGTTGTCGCCGTTGGCGTTCATGGCAACGGCGGTGGCAACCGCCTGTTCCACGCCGCCCTCGCTGATGCCGGCCAGCACAAAGCAGCCTTTGTCCAGTGCTTCAGGTCGCTCGGTGGAGGTACGGATGCAGACAGCCGGGAACGGATGTCCCACGCTGGTAAAGAAGCTGGATTCCTCCGGCAGGGTGCCGGAATCGCTGACCACGGCAAACGCGTTCATCTGCAGATGGTTGTAATCATGGAAGCCCAGGGGCTCATGCAGCTTTACGCGCTCGTCCAGCTGGAAGCCCATGGCGTCCAGCCGCTTTTTGCTGCGCGGATGGCAGGAATACAGAATGGGCATATCATAGGTCTGGGCCAGGTGATTGATGGAGGTGAACAGGTCGATAAAGTTCTTTTCGGTATCAATGTTCTCCTCGCGGTGGGCGGAAAGCAGCATGTATTTGTGCGGCTCCAGCCCCAGGCGCTCCAGCACATCGCTGGCTTCGATCTTGGCCAGGTTGGCGTGCAGCACTTCCGCCATGGGGGAACCGGTCACAAAGGTGCGCTCCTTGGCGGTGCCTTCGGCATTCAGGTAACGGCGGGCATGCTCGGAATAGCACATGTTCACATCGGAAATGTGGTCCACAATGCGGCGGTTGGTTTCCTCAGGCAGGCACTCGTCAAAGCAGCGGTTGCCGGCTTCCATGTGGAAGATGGGAATGTGCAGCCGCTTGGCCGCAATGGCGGAAAGGCAGCTGTTGGTATCGCCCAGAATCAGCAGGGCATCGGGCTTCTGTTCCACCATCAGGGAGTAGGACTTGGCAATAATGTTGCCGATGGTTTCACCCAGGTCCTTGCCGACGGCATCCAGATAGAAATCCGGCGCACGCAGGCCCAGGTCCTCAAAGAATACCTGATTCAGGTTATAATCATAGTTCTGGCCGGTGTGGACTAGAATCTGGTCAAAATACACATCACACTTTTTAATCACAGCCGACAGCCGAATGATCTCCGGCCGCGTGCCGATAATGGTCATAAGTTTGAGCTTGTTCATTGTAAAACACCCGATACAGTTAGGAGGTAGGAGTGAGGAGTTAGGGCAACACCGCACAATTCCCGCCTTACGGCTTAAGCACCGCTTCGGCGGCTG
>ERZ827528.1619-NODE-1619-length-22872-cov-5.009949_pt1 | contig 22872 bp, 20 predicted proteins | sample MGYA00519768_ERZ827528 | MGnify/ENA primary metagenome ERZ827528 (study PRJEB31778, sample SAMEA3449343) | human gut metagenome | biome: human gut; feature: human-associated habitat; material: faeces | place: United Kingdom | collected 2010/2012 ...
AATCACAAAACAAGTCTCATATGAACTCCATGCCCTTCAGGCAATTAAATTGGAGCTCAGTATGACACGTCTGTCAAAGGCACAGAAAAGAGGAATAGAGATATGTATGTCAGGAGAAAAGACATAAAGCCCTTTGATAAGAAGGTATGGCTTGCTTCGCCGACGATGCATGGTGACGAGCTGAAATATATCACGGAAGCCTATGATTCCAACTGGATGTCCACGGTGGGCGCGAACATCAACGAGGTGGAGCATATCGCGGCGCAGAAGGCGGAAATGAAGTACGCGGTGGCGCTATCCTCCTGCACGGCGGCGCTGCACCTGTGCGTCAGGGCCGCGGGGGAACGGCTCTACGGAAGACCTGCCATCGGCCACGGCGCAGTGGAGGGCAGGCGGGTGTTCTGCTCCGACATGACCTTCGCCGCCACGCTGAACCCGGTGGTCTATGAGGGCGGCATCCCCGTGTTCATCGACACCGAGCGGGACACATGGAACATGAACCCCCGGGCTTTGGAAAGAGCCTTTGAGATTTACCCCGAGGTGCAGCTGGTGGTGGCGGCGCACCTGTACGGGTTTCCCGGCAAGGCGGACGAGATCCGCGCTGTGTGCGACGCCCACGGCGCGCTGCTCATCGAGGACGCCGCCGAGTCCATGGGCGCTACATATAAAGGGAGACAGACGGGCAGCTTCGGCGACTACGCGGCGATCTCCTACAACGGCAACAAGATCATCACCGGCTCCAGCGGCGGCTGCCTGCTGACCAATGACTTGGAAGTGGCGAACAAGGCGCGGAAGTGGTCAAAACAGGCGCGGGAAAACACGCCATGGTATCAGCACGAGGAAGTCGGCTACAACTACCGCATGAGCAACGTGATCGCGGGCGTCGTCCGGGGTCAGTATCCGTATCTGGAAGAACACATCGCCCAGAAGAAAGCCATCTGGGAGCGCTACCGGGACTGTCTGCGGGGTCTCCCTGTTGAGATGAACCCCTTCGACCCGGAAACGTCCTGCCCCAACTACTGGCTGTCTGCGCTGGTAATTGACAGGAGCGCCATGTGCCGTCAGGTGCGCAGCGACAACGACGCGCTGTATCTCCCGGAGCAGGGAAAGAGCTGCCCTACGGAAATCCTGGAAGCCATTGCGGGAATCAACGCGGAAGGCCGTCCCATCTGGAAGCCCATGCACATGCAGCCCATGTACCGGATGAACGGCTTCATCACCCCCTCCGGCGAGGGCAGGGCAAAGGCCAACGCCTACATTGCCGGCGGCGTGGAGGACGTGGGTGCGGACATCTTTGAAAGAGGTCTGTGCCTGCCCAGCGACAACAAGATGACGAAGGAACAGCAGGAGCAGATCATCAAGGTCATCCGGCGGTGCTTTGAATAGTTTGGAAAGGCGGCGTTTCATTGCGGAGATTCATCTTTAATCTGGTCAGCGTGCTGTTCAGCGCGGTGAAATTCGGGATCATGAAGCTGTTTCATTTCCATCATTTTTTCTATTCCGGCATTCAACGGTTTTCCCCTAACACGGAGGTCGTCATCGCGAAGGGCGGCACCATCCGTCTGGGCAGGCACGTCCGTGCCCACAGAAGATCGAAGCTGCTGGCCATGGACGGCGGTACGCTGGAGATCGGCAGCAATACGGCGCTTGGTAATGGCGTCAGCGTCAACTGCATGGAAAGCGTCGTGATCGGCGAGGGCGTGCAGATCGGCCCGGATACGAAAATTTACGACCATGACCATGACTACCGCGTTCCCGGCGGCATCGGGGCGGGAAAATTCGTCACCGCACCGGTGACGATCGGCGACAACAGCTGGATCGGCTGCAATGTGGTCATCCTCCGGGGAACGACCATCGGCAAAAACTGCATCGTCGGCGCGGGAAGCGTGCTGAAGGGTGCATATCCGGCGGGCAGCGTGATCGTGCAGAAGCGGCAGACCACTGCGACAGTTTACCCTTTGGAGAGAACGGAGAAGTAACGATGGAGCATAAACCTTACGGCCCCTACGAAACGTATTTCAAGCGGCCGCTGGATATCCTCTGCGCACTGGCCGCGCTGATCGTGTTCGGCTGGCTGTACATACTGGTGGCGGTTCTGGTGCGCATCAAGCTGGGCAGCCCGATCATTTTCAAACAGCCCCGCCCCGGCAGGGACGAGAAGATTTTCGACCTCTATAAATTCCGCTCCATGACCGACGAGCGGGACGAAAACGGTGAGCTTCTGCCGGACGAACAGCGGCTCACGGAATTCGGAAAAGTCCTTCGTGCGACCAGTCTGGACGAGCTTCCCGAAGCGTTCAATATTCTGAAGGGGGACATGTCGGTCATCGGCCCCCGGCCGTTGCTGGTCAAATATCTGCCCCGGTACAGCGAGCGTCAGCACCGGCGGCACGAAGTCCGCCCGGGGCTGTCCGGCTACGCGCAGGTTCACGGCAGAAACACGGTCAGCTGGCAGGACAAATTTGAAATGGACGTAAAGTACGTAGACCACATTACCTTCCTCGGAGACTTGAAGATCATCTGGGACAGCGTGATGGCGGCATTTGTAAGGCGTGACGGCATATCCTCGGAGACGTCTGTCACGATGGAGGAATTCATGGGAAACGGGATGGTGGCAAAGTGAAGCGGCTTGTGATCCTCGGCGCCGGCGGGCACGGCAGAGTCGCCGCGGATATCGCCGGAAAAAACGGCTACGACAGCATTGCGTTTCTGGACGACACGAAAAAAACGTGCGGACGCTATCCCGTGATGGGGGAAAGCGCCCGGTTTTCGGAATATGACTGCGATTTCTTCGTAGCCATCGGCAATCCGCAGGTTCGCAGGCGGATGCAGGAGATGCTGCTCACCGCCGGGAAACAGGTCACGACGCTGATCCACCCCTCCGCGGTCATCGGGGAGGACGTGACCCTCGGCACCGGCACATTGGTTGCGGCGGGAGCGGTCATCAACCCCGGCGCGGTCATCGGCGATGGGTGCATCATCAACACCTGCGCGTCCGTTGACCACGACTGCGTTCTGGAAGACTTTGTGCATATAGCCGTGGGCGCTCATGTGGCGGGGACAGTAAGCATCGGCGCGGGAACATGGATCGGCGCGGGCGCGATGGTGAGCAACAATCTTCAGATCTGCGGCGGCTGTATGATCGGCGCGGGCGCGGTGGTTATCAAAAGCATCACGGAAAGCGGGACATACGTAGGCGTTCCCGCGGAGAAAATCAAATGAGAATTCTGATCCTGACGAATTTCGACGTCGGCCTGTACCAGTTCCGAAGGGAGCTGATACAGGAGCTTCTGACGAAGAACGAGGTATATATATCCCTCCCCTACGGGGAACTGGTGGCGCCGCTGGTGGAGATGGGGTGCTTTTTTTTCGACACGCCCATGGAACGGCGGGGCATGAACCCGGTCAGGGACGCAAAGCTGTTTGCCGCCTACCGGCGCATATTCCGGGAGGTAAAGCCGGAAAAAGTGATCTGCTACACCATCAAGCCGAACATCTACGGCGGCTTTGCCGCGCGGCTGGCGGGGATACCCTACGCCGTCAACATCACCGGACTGGGGACGGCGTTTGAAAGCTGCGGATTGCTGAAAAAAACGGTCACGGCGATGTACCGGCTCAGCTGCAAAAAGGCGAAGACGGTATTTTTTGAGAATGCAGAAAACCGGCAGATTTTTCTTGACGCGAAAATCGTGAAAGAGCGCCAGACCTGCCTCTTAAGCGGGGCAGGGGTCAATCTGGAGCGCTACGCCGTGGCGGACTACCCGGCGGGGGACGTTGTAAAATTCCTGTTCATCGGCCGGATCATGCGGGAAAAGGGCGTTGACGAGCTGCTTTCGGCCATGAGACGGCTCACCGGCGAGGGCGTCCCCTGCACGCTGGACATGGTGGGCGGATACGAGGAAGATTACGGCGCGGTGGTGGAAGAAGCCGAATCCGAAGGGTGGTTAACATACTGGGGCTATCAGGAGGATGTCCGCCCGTTCATCGCCGCGTCCCACTGCTTTGTTCTGCCCTCGTGGCATGAGGGAATGGCAAACACCAACTTGGAATGCGCTGCTTCCGGCCGGCCGGTGATCACCAGCCGCATTCACGGCTGCATGGAAGCGGTGGAGGACGGCGTGACAGGCTTCCTGTGCGAAAGAAAGGACTCAGGCAGCCTTTACGCGGCAATGAAGCGGTTCTGCGCCCTGTCCATGGAGGAGAGAAGAGCCATGGGCTTAGCGGGCAGGAAACGCATGGAAGCCGTGTTTGACAAGAAAAGGGTCGTCGAAGAAACGATCAAACGACTATAATCTGCGCATGACAGGAGGTGCCAGAAGATGAAGGAACAGCCGCTGGTCAGCGTTATCATTCCCGTTTACAACGTGGAGCGGTATCTGGCACAGTGCCTTGACAGTGTGATTAACCAGACATACCCGAATCTGGAAATTATCTGCGTCAACGACGGCTCCCGTGACGGCAGTCCGGATATCCTGCGGCGGTACGCGGATGAGGATGCGCGGATACAGGTCATCGATAAGGCGAACGGCGGCGTATCCCGGGCGCGGAACGACGCGCTGGACTGCGCCCGCGGGGAATACATCATGTTCGTGGACTCGGACGACTGGGTCGAGCCGGACGCCTGCGAAAACGCGGTGAACGCAATGCGCGAATATGACGCGGATATCGTGATGTGGTCGTATGTGAGCGAAACGGAGAACCGTTCCTCCCGGAAAGTCATCTTCCCGGAAACGACGGTTTTTGAAAAGGAAGAAGTCCGGGCAAAGCTGCACCGAAGATTTGTCGGGGCAATGGGAGAGGAGCTTTCCCACCCGGAGCTGGTGGATTCCCTCTGCCCGGTCTGGGGAAAGCTGTACAGGCGTTCCCTGATTCAGAAAAGCGGCGCCAGATTTGTCGATCTGGCGGAGATCGGAAGCTACGAGGACGGCTTTTTCAATCTGGAGGTTTTTGGAAAGGCCGACAGGGTGGTGTATCTGGCAGCGTACCTGTATCATTACCGCAGGGACGGGTCTTCCTCGGTCACGTCCGGGTACAACCCAAGGCTGTATGACCAGTGGCAGACGCTCTACGACCGGATGGAAGCCATCATCCGGTCAAACCAGCTGGGCAGCGAGTATGAAGCCGCGCTGAATAACAGGATCGCGCTGGGCATTCTGGGGCTGGGGCTGAACATTACGGTTTCCACTCAGTCGATGGGGAAAAAAGTGAAGGATATCCACAGGATCATCCGTCAGGAAAGGTATCGGAAGGCGTACAAAAACCTGCCCTTAAATTATTTCCCAATCCACTGGAAACTGTTTTACGGCTGCGCCAGACATGGATTTGCCTTTGGTGTGTACGTACTGCTCACCGTGATCCAGAGGATTATTTCAAGGTAAAGGAACAAGAAAATGATTATCCATTTTTCGGTTTTGGCCGTGATTCTGGTCTGCGCCCTGATCTGGGAGCGGCCAATCCGGTATCACAAGCTGAATTCCATATATTACGGCGAACGCTACGATTACAAGTCACCGCTGATGCCCTGGCTGATCGTGTTCGGCTACATTGCCTATCTGGCCGCCATGCGCTCCGGAATGAACGATACCTCCGGCTATATTCAGTCGTTTGAGCATATCCCCGGCACATGGGACGACGTTTCCAGAATCCTTGGCGGGGACGGCAAAGACAAAGCGTTTGACATAACCGCCAACATCTTCAAGATGTACGTGAGCGACGATTACCACGGGTGGTTTGGCCTGTTTGCGGCGGTTGAGTCCTGCATTTTCATTCATGTGCTGCGCAGGGAGTCCGTCAGCTTTCTGGACAGCTGCTTTGTGCTGTTCGCTACTGCACTGTATTATAATTACTTTTCCATGATGCGGCAGTGGTTTGCCGTGGTGCTTCTGTTCGGCGGCGCAATATTCATCAAAGAGGGAAAAACGATCCCCTATATCCTTTTGTGTCTCTTTGCGGCGCAGTTCCACAACAGTGCGTATCTGTTCATCCCGGTCTATTTCATGGTAACAGGCAGGGCGTGGAGCCCCAAGCAGAACCTGATTATTATTGCGGCTGTGGTCGGCCTGCTTTTCCTGAGGCCGATTCTGGATGCCGTGGAAAGCTCTCTGGCAAATTCGACCTATGACTATGCGGTGGCGGCCATGAACAGCGATTCCGGTTCTTCCATCATCCGCCCTGTTATCGCGGCGGTGCCGGTGGTGATCGCGTATATCCACCGTGACCGGATTGATGCAGGCAATAAAATGATACACATCTGCATCAATATGTCGCTGATAAACTTTCTGCTGAATCTTCTTGCGACGTTTACATGCGGACTGTACGTGATCCGTCTGGCAACGTATACCGCCGGCTACAGTCTGATCCTCTATCCCTACCTTCTGAATGTGACGGTCAGCAGTCGAAACAGGAGCGCCCTGAAAGTGGGATTTTATATTCTGTATTTTATTTTCTACTGCTATCAGATGTCCCATCAGGGTTCGTGGGGGTACAACAGCGACATTCTGGGAGTATTCTCCTGAGAGGAGAGGTAATGCATGACGACAGAGCCAGTCAGGGTTTTGAACCTGTTTACCATCATGAACCGCGGCGGCGCGGAGACCATGGTGATGAACTATTATCGGAATATTGATCGAAGTAAGGTGCAGTACGATTTCATGGTGCACCGTCAGGAGCGCGGCACCTATGACGATGAGATTGAGGCGCTTGGCGGCAGGATCTACCGGATGCCGCCGATCCGCCCCTGGACTGCCGGGGAGTACCGGAAGACGGTGCGGGCGTTTTACGCAGAGCATCCCGAGTACCGGGTGATCCATTCCCACATGTCCGAGCTTGGCTATTACGATTTCCGGGAAGCGGAAAAGGCCGGTGTCCCGGTGCGCATCTGCCATGCCCATAACCGTCCATATGGGATCGACCTCAAATCTCCCGTCCGCTGGTATTACAAGGCCATGATGCGGCCGCATATTACGGATCTGTTCATATGCGGCAAGGAATCCGGGGACTGGCTGTTCGGCAGGAAGAACGAAGCCCGCTTCATCCAGCTGAACAACGCCATCGACGCCCGTCAGTATGCCTACTGCCCGGAAATCCGGCAGAAAATGCGGCAGTCGCTGGGCATCGGGGAGGATCAGCTGGTCATCGGCCACGTGGGGCGCTTTTATCCGCAGAAGAACCATAAGTTTATCATTGATATTTTTCAGGCTGTCCGGACGAAAAATCCCGAGGCGGTTCTGCTGCTGGTGGGAAATGACGCCGGTGAGGGCGGAAAGGAAATTCACCAGAAGGCAGAGCAGCTGGGGCTGACCCCGTGGGTGAAATTTCTGGGAACCCGCGGCGACGTGGCGGAGCTGCTTCAGGCGATGGATGTGTTTCTGTTTCCGTCGCTGTTCGAGGGGCTTTCCGTCGCCAGCATCGAGGCGCAGGCCGCCGGATTGCCGGTGCTGATCTCCGACAGCGTCCCGATCGAGTGTAGGAAAACGGATCTGGTTCATGTCCTGCCCTTGAGCGCACCGCCGGAAGAATGGGCAGACAGCGTTCTGGAGCTTGCTAAAATCCCACGCCGCAATACTTATGAGGAAATCAGGGACGCAGGCTTTGACGTTGTGGAGAACGCCAAGTGGCTGCAGGCGTTTTATTTACAGGCAGCGCAGAGATAGGAGGGAGCTATGCCGATACTGACGATCTTTACGCCCGCCTATAACCGGGGACACACCCTTCCCCGTACATATGCTTCTCTCCGGCGGCAGGACTGCAAGGACTTCATATGGCTTGTGGTGGACGACGGTTCCACCGACAACACGGCGGAGCTTGTCAAAGTCTGGCAGGCAGAGGAGACGGAATTTGAGATACGCTATCTCTACAAGGAAAACGGCGGAATGCACACCGCCCACAACGCGGCCTACGCGAACATTGACACGGAGCTGAATGTCTGCATCGATTCAGACGACGCGCTGGCAGACGGCGCGGTTCGCTGCATTGTGGACTTGTGGGAGAAGACCGACCGCCGGAAATACGCCGGTATCATCGGACTGGACGCCGATATGAACACCGGAAAGGTGATCGGGACGGGCTTTCCCGAAGATATGAAGGAGACCACTCTGGCCGGGTTTTACGACGCGGGCGGAAGCGGCGACAAGAAGCTGGTGTATCGCACCGACATCATGAAAGAATTGCCGCCGTATCCGGTTTTTGAGGGAGAAAAATATGTTTCTCTGGGATGGAAATACCAGCTCTGCGACCAGAAGTACAAGCTGGTGACCACCAATACGGTGCTGTGCAATGTAGAATACCAGCCGGACGGCTCCTCCAGAAACATGCTGCGGCAGTACCTGCGCAATCCCCAGGGCTTTGCGTTCATTCGCAAAGAGAATCTGAAGTACATCAAGGACTGGAAGCGGAATGTGATCGACGTGATCCACTACTGTTCCAGCAGCCAGATCAGCGGGAATCCCCACTATGTCCGGGAATCCCCCAGACCGTTTCTGACGGCGCTGTGCATTCCGGCGGGACGGCTGCTGACGGCGTATATCAGAAAGAAAGCACGAACGGAAGGGTAAAGAAAATGGCGGCAGAAAAGAAAATCGGTGTTGTGATCCCGGTCTATAACGCGAAGCGATATCTGCGGCAGTGTATCCAAAGCGTCCTGGACCAGACCTTTCAGGACTTCTGTCTGGTTCTGGTGGACGACGGTTCCAGTGACGGAAGCGGGAAAATCTGCGATACATACGCGGCGAAGGACTCGCGCGTTTGCGTGATACACCAGCCCAATCAGGGCGCGGTGCTGGCACGGGCTGCGGGCGTACTTTCGGAATATGCCCAGACGTCAAAGTATATCTGCCTGTGTGATGCGGACGATATGCTGGAACCAGACGCGCTTCGTGTCCTCTATGAGGAAGCCGGGAAGAATGATCTGGACTGCGTGTGTGCTGCCACAGTGAAAATGTGGAAGGGCGTCAGATTCCGCAGCAAATTTCACGCCCCCTGCTTTGAGCAGCCCAAAGTATATTCCGGAGAGGATATTATCAACGATTTATATATCAGCTGCTTTGGTATCAGCAATTATCCCGTGTCACTGTGTGCGAAGCTCTATCGCACGGAGCTGATCACACGGGTAATGGGTTATCCCCCTGTCGTATGGTTTATGGGAGACGATTTGAGCATAACACTTCGTCTGATGCCTGAAACGCGGCGGCTTGGCATTTTGCCGGAGGCAGTCTACAATTACCGCATCGGCGGAAACACCTCCCGGTATATGCCATACATGCTGGATGATTTTCTGCGCCTTTACCGTTTCAAAACGGAAATGCGGCAAAAACATCCCATGCCCCAGGATGCGGAGTATTTCATGGCAGTTGAACTGCTGAACGTTCTGATGACTTGGTTTGGGATGTACAAACGGCAGGGAAAGCACACTGAGATGGAACTGATAAAGGAAATCGGGCGTGTGGCCGCCCTGCCGGAAGTGCAGGATGCTTTGAGAGTGTTGCAGGATAGAAATAAAAAGCACCGGATCTCCGACTGTCTGGAGCATGGGGAATATGGAAAGATAGCGGAAATGGTGATGCAGAAGCTGAAAAAGGAAGCGCCCAGGCGGCTGCTCAGGCAGATTCTGTATTCGCTGTAAACGAACAGGAGCGTATATGATACCCAGAAAAATTCACTACTGCTGGTTCGGCAGAGGGGAAAAGCCAAGGCTGGCACAGAAATGTATTGCCAGCTGGAAAAAATACTGCCCGGATTACGAGATCATCGAGTGGAACGAAGATAACTTCGACGTGAACCGCAATGCCTACACGCAGATGTGCTATAAGGAGAAGAAGTATGCGTTCCTGACGGACTATCTGCGGCTTCTGATCGTGGAGGAGCACGGCGGCATTTATTTTGACACGGACGTGGAGGCGGTGCGTTCCTTTGATGAGCTGCTGGACAATCCGGCCTTTTTCGGCTTTGAGAATGACCGGTTCGTCAACACCGGCGAGGGCTTCGGCGCGGAACCCCATAACCCGGCGGTGCGGCAGATGCTGGCAGAATACGACCCGCTGCTGGACGGGCAGCATGGGACGATCGGCTGCCCCCGGCTCAATACGGATGCGCTGCTGAAGCTCGGGCTGGAGCTGAACGGCGAAAAGCAGAAGCTGAGCGGCGCCGTGGTATTCCCGGAGGATTATTTCAACCCCAGAAGCAGCGTCACCGGCGAATTGCGGAAAACGGAGAATACCCATTCGATCCACTGGTATTCGGCCAGCTGGATGCCATGGCATAAGCGGCTGCGGTCGGCGATCAGCAAACCGGTGCATTTTATCCTGGGGAGGGCAAAAGGACGTGGCAGATGATACAAAGCGGATGAATGTCCTGTATTCCAGCGACGATAACTATGCCCAACATATGGGCGTGTCGATCTACTCCCTGCTCAGGCACAACGCCGAGTTTGAAAATATCCGGCTGTACGTGATCGACAATGATATCTCGCCTGAGAACAGAGATAAACTTCGGGAAATGGTGAGCCGGTTTTCCAATGCTGAAATTATGTTTCTTCCTTTCCTTGAGTGGAAGGAAAAGCTCCGGCTGAACATGAGCTGGGACATTTCCATCAGCTCCTATGCCAGACTGTTCGTCGGAGAGATGCTGCCTGAAACGGTTGACAGAGTGCTGTATGCAGATTGCGACATGATTGTCTGCGAACCGCTACGCGAGCTTTGGAACACGCCATTGGACGGCAAGGTGTTGGCGGCGGTGCAGGACGGCATCAGCGCGGACACCAAGGCGGCTGTTGGATTGCAGGCCGGAATGCGCTATTTCAACGCGGGACTGCTTCTGATCGATCTGGCGGAATGGCGCGCCCGGAAAATGGGAGAAAGGTGCATGTCCTTTATTGAAGGACACGGGGGCAATGTCATCCATCACGATCAGGGCGTCCTCAACGGCGTGCTGATGGGAGATTATGTAAACTTACCCATAAAAGACAATCTCATGACCATCCATTACATGCTCAGCCGGGAAAAGCTGCTGAAATATTTTCACGAGGAAGCGGACTTTTACCCTCAGGAGGAAATAGAGGCCGCGAAAAAGGCCCCGGTGATCCTGCATTACACCCCCAGCTTCACCAGCAGACCGTGGTGCAGGGATTGCAGGCACCCGTTAAAGGCGCTGTACTGGGAAAATCTGGCGCAGACCCCGTGGAGGGGAGCCGCGCCGGAAAAATCGAAGGATAAGTGGTATGTAAAACTGATGAACTGGAGATATCGGAATCTCCCGTTCTGACAGGGGGGCACGGAATGATAAGCGTTATTGTGCCGGTGTACAATGGTTCGGCGTACATCGAGCGGTGCATCAACTCCATTACCGGGAGCACGTTCCGGGATATTGAGATCATTGCCGTCGAAAACGGATCGACGGACAATACATGGGAGGTACTGGAAGCGCTGGCGGCCGGAGATAGCCGGATAAAACCGATCTCCACGGAGATACGCGGGCTGTCCAACGCGCGGAATATCGGCATTGACCATGCGTCGGGGGACTGGATCGCTTTCGTTGACGCCGACGACTACATCAGCCCCTTGATGTATGAACGGCTGGCGGAAGCGGCGCGGACACACGGTGCAGATCTGGTGCTGTGCGATTTTGCGCAGGGGACGGAAGAACATTTCGACTTTACGGAGGCAAACCGCCCGGCAGAGGGCTGCAACGCGGCGGAGGAACTGACAAGAGACGATTACTTCCGGAAAACATACCTTCGGGCGCAGTACAAATACAGCGTGGCATGGAACAAGCTGTTTCGCCGGGAAACGATGGGGAACATTCGATTCAACCCGAGCCTGCACTACATTGAAGACAGAAACTTTGCGATTCAATTTGTCCTGAACAGTAAGAAGGTGGTTTCCATTTCCGAAACCCTGTACTACTACTATCGGAACGGGAATTCTATCTCCAATTCGGCAGGCCAGCGGCAGAGGGTCGGGCAGGTATACGATACGCTTGAGGATATCGACATTCTGGAGCGCTCCGGGGAGAAACTGCTTTACCGCGACTGCGCCTACGCGAATCTGCTGCAGCTGGCGGACTTCAGGCTGCGTCAGGCAAAAAAGTACCACATGGACGATGTGCAGCAGGAGCTTCGCCCAATCATCGCCAGAGCAAGGAAAGCTGTGGTAAAGGGAGAACTGCCGCTTAAGGAAAAGCTCCGGTTTTTAGGGGAGCACTACTATTATGTGCTTCGGGGCTTGCGAAAAAAGTGATTGGAACAGAGCATGAAACGGAAAATCATCATACTGCATTTTAATATGGAGCTTGGCGGGGCGGAGAGCAGTCTGCTGGGACTGCTGGATACCATCGATTATAACCGTTATGACGTTGACTTGTTCCTGTATGCCCATGAGGGCGAACTGATGTCGATGCTCAACCCCAATGTCCGTCTGCTTCCCGAGATGAAGGCGTACCGGGCGCTGACGGAATCCATGAAACAGAATTTTGCGCAGGGCTGCATCCCGATTGGGATGGCGAGGGCCGCGGCGAAGGTCAGATCCAGCCTTTCCGGAGGCCCGATGCAGAGCGGACATAACTACAAGCAGTATTTCCACAAGCTGTGCATCCCCTATCTTCCGGACATTCCGGGAGACTACGACCTTGCAATCAGCTTCAATGACCCGCATTACATCGTCGGGAAAAAGGTCTCCGCGAAGGTCAGGATGTCATGGTTCCACACCGATGCTTCTCAGATGGTCTTCTGCGACGCCATCGAGAAGGAAATGTGGGGGATGTCCGACTACGTGGTGAACGTGTCGGATGCGTGCAAGCAGGCGTTTGACGCGAAGCACGGCTATCTGACGAACAAGTCCATTGTTGTGGAAAATATGCTGTCAAAGAACCTTGTGCAAAGCAGAAGCACGGCATTTTCCGCCGAGCGGGAGATGCCGTCAGACGGCAGCATTCGCCTGCTGTCGATTGGCCGGTTCTGCGCTGCCAAGAATTTTGACAATGTGCCGGATATCTGCCGCCGGATATTGGCTTCGGGCTGCAATGTAAAGTGGTATCTCATCGGCTACGGCGGGGATGAAGCGCTGATCCGGCAGCGGATACAGGACGCCGGGATGGAGGAGCGGGTCATCATTCTGGGGAAAAAGGAAAACCCGTACCCCTACATCAAAGCCTGCGATCTGTACGTTCAGCCCAGCCGGTATGAGGGAAAATCGGTGACCGTTCGGGAAGCCCAGGTCCTGAACAAGCCCGTGGTGATCACCGGTTACGCCACCTCCGCCAGCCAGCTGGAGGACGGCGTGGACGGCGTGATCGTCCCCATGGACAACGAAGGCTGTGCGGCGGGGATCGCGGCAGTGCTTCGGGATGAGGCGCTGCGGCAAAAACTGACCGAAAACACGAAAATAAGGGACTATACAAACGCCGGGGAGATCGAGAAGATCTACAGGCTGCTGGAAAACGTATGAAGATCAAAACAATTACCTGCCATGACGTGTACAATGTGGGCGCGAGCTTGCAGGCCTACGCGCTGGTGACCTACCTGCGCAAGCTGGGGCATGACGCCCAGATCATTGACTATAAGCCGGACTATCTGAGCAATCATTATCCGCTTTGGGGGCTGGGGAACCCCGCATACGATAAGCCAATTCTCCGGGAGCTGTATAACCTTGCGAAACTGCCGGGGCGGCTTAAGGCCAGAAACGGGAAAGCGGAATACGACCGGTTTACCGCGGAGTTCCTGCCGCTGACCCCGCGCCGCTACACGTCCAATGACGACTTGAAGCAAAACCCGCCGGAAGCGGACGTCTACTTTGCGGGAAGCGACCAGATATGGAACTGCTTTTTCCCCAACGGAAAAGACCCGGCGTTCTATCTGGACTTTGCGCCTGCGGGCAGCGTCAGAGCGTCCTACGCGGCCAGCTTTGCCATGGACGACATTCCGGAGGAATGGAAGCCGGACGTGAAGCGGCGGCTGTCCGGGCTGGATCATATTTCGGTTCGGGAAAGCTCCGGGGCGGCAATCGTGGAGCGGCTGGGCATTCCGGGGGCCGTGCAGGTGATGGACCCGGTATTCCTGCTGGACAGCGAAACATGGGCTTCCATTGAGAAGCCCGTTCCCAATACGGAGCCGTATGTCCTGCTGTACGATTTTGACCGCAATCCGGAGATGGTTCGCTTCGCGCGGAGAATGGCGGAGGAAAACGGATGGAAGCTGTACTCGGTGCTTTCCTGCGGGGAATGCGACAGACGCTTCGAGCAGGATGGGCCGTTGACGTTCCTGAATCTGGTACACCATGCGCAGTTTGTGGTATCCAACTCCTTCCACGCCACCGCGTTTTCGCTGATTTTCCGGAAGCAGTTCGTGGTATTCAACCGGCAGGAGCATATCAATACAAGAATGCGGGACCTTCTTTACGGCCTTGGCCTGCGGGACTGCCTGATGGACAGCGCCGGCAGGGACTGCCCGCGGATCGACTATCCACAGATTTTGGAAAAGCTGGACGAGAAAGTAAGCGTGTCCAAAGCGTACATTGAAAACGTTTTGTCAGAGGGGAAACGATGAAGAAGATCCTGTTCATGATCAATTCCATGGGCGTGGGCGGCGCGGAAAAGAGCCTGTCCTCCCTGCTGAACCTGTTTGACTACCAGCGGTATGACGTGTATTTGCAGATGATAAACCGGGGCGGCACGTTTGAAAAGCTGCTGCCGCCGCAGGTGAAGATTCTGCCGTCGATACCCTATTTTCAGTTCTGCGGTCTGCCCCTTGTAAAGCAGCTGACAGCCGGGAACATCCGCTTCTTAAAGGCGCGTCTGGCCGTCAGCGAACAGCTGAGAAAGAACGACCGCGCCGGTAAACCTCTCCATGCCACGCAGGTGCTTTGGAATGGCGCGCGCAATGCGTTTGACCTGCTTCCCGGGGTGTATGACGTGGCCATTGCATGGGGTCAGGGGACGCCCACGCATTTTGTTGCGGAAAAAGTTAACGCTGCGAAGAAAATCGCATGGGTCAATGCCGACTACGAGGGCGTTGGATTTAACAGAGGCTTTGACCGGGAAACTTATGGGAAATATGATTATATTTCCTGCGTTTCGGAGCAGCTGTCGGAAAAATTCAGGGAGGTCTTCCCGGAATACGCCGAAAAAGTGGTAACGGTTTACGACATCAACAGCGAAAAGCTCATAAGAAGCATGGCGGAGGAACCGGCCGATTTGCCGTCCCTTCACGGAACGGTGATAACGACCGTGGGACGATTGGTGACGCAGAAGGGGTATGACATCGCGATTGAAGCCGCCCATATTCTGAAGGAACACGGCGCAGACTTTACCTGGATGGTCTGCGGTGAAGGCCCGGAGCGAAAAATGCTGGAAGAAAAGATCGGCCAATATGGTTTGCAGAAGGATTTCATTCTGTTGGGAGTGCAGGCAAACCCCTACCCCTATATGAAAGCGGGAGATATTTACGTGCAGACTTCCCGCTTTGAGGGCTACTGCCTGACGCTGACCGAGGCCAGAATCCTGAACCGCCCCTGCGTGGCAACCAATTTTGACGTCGTATATGACCAGATGGTACAGGGTGAAAACGGCCTTGTGGTGGAAATGACCCCGGAGGCCGTAGCGGAGGGAATTCTGCGTCTGATGCGCGACCCTGCTTTGTATGCCCATATCCGCCAGTACCAGCAGTCCGAGGGAAAGGGAAACGAGGGGGAAATTCAGCGGGTTTTCCGGATTCTGGAAGAATGATACTGAACTCCAATTAAAATCTTTAAAAAAGATTTTAATTGCCTGAAGGGCATGGAGTTCATATGAGACTTGTTTTGTGATTTCTTTCCTTATAAATCACAAAACAGGCAGCGCCTTCAGGCGATGCCTTCCTGATTAAAATTAAGATTTTAATCAGGAAATAGTATGAAAAGAAAGACGGAAGAGCGACCCCTGCGGAACCATTCGCGGTGAAGCATACGAACATGACTGTGCCATCAGACGGCGCTTTCCCAATGTCTAAGCTAAGGAGATCAAAAAGTGAAAGGGTCCAGAACGCAGAAATCTGTCACAAATACAGTGGTATCGTTTGCCTCGCAGCTGATCGTGGTTCTGCTGGGGTTCCTGTCCCGGCGGGTCCTGATCTACAGTGTGGGCGTGGAATATCTGGGCATCAACGGCCTGATGAGCAACATCCTGACCATTTTCTCGCTGGCGGAGTCCGGTATAGGACTGGCGATCGGTTATGCACTGTATAAACCTCTGGCGGAAAACGATATTGAACAGGTCAAATCGCTGATGCGGTTTTTCAAGTATACTTACCGCGCTCTGGCGATAGGAACGGCTGCGATCGGGATAGCATTTTACCCGCTGCTTCCATTCTTCCTGAAAGACAATACCGCGCCGGATGCCAATCTCGTGTATTGGCTGTTCCTGCTTGGTTCGGTGTCCTCCTATTTGTGGGTCCATAAAACGACGCTGAACACCTCGAACCAGAATAAGTATCTTTATACCATCGCAAGCACCATTGCGCAGATCGTGGTGCTGGTGCTGAAGGTGCTGATACTGTATTTTGCGCAGAATTATATTCTGTACCTTGCTGTTGACATCGGCACGACCATTGTCAAGAACCTGATTTTCTGCCGCATTGTTGACAGGCGGTATCCATATCTGAAGGACAAGAACGTCCGGAAGCTTGACCCCGAAGTCCGCAAGAGCCTGTTTACAAACATCAAGGCACTTTTTCTGGGGAAGGTGGGCTATATCATTTCCCAGTGTTCCGACAATCTGGTTATTTCCTCGCTGGTCAGCGTGACCGCCGTGGGTATGTACAGCAATTACACGACCCTGATCACTTCTGTTTCCGGGTTTGTGACCACCTTCTCCAGCGGTGTTACAGCCAGCATGGGCAACCTGATCGCAAGCGAAACGAAGGAGCGGGCATACGAAGTGTACAAGCGGGTAGATTTTATCAACTACTGGCTGTATACGTTCACGGCGACCTGCCTGCTGTGTCTGGTAGAGCCGTTCGTCGCGATCTGGCTGGGGCAGGACTTTGTGCTGACAAAGGCCATTTTGATTCTGGCAGTTGCGATATACTATTTCAAGGGGATCAACTCCGGGATCGACATTGCCAAAAACGCGGCCGGGCTGTATTACCCGGACCGGTTTATCCCGATGGCGGAAGCCATTGCAAACATGGTGATCTCTATCGTTCTGGCAAAGCGGTACGGCATTGCCGGTGTTCTGTTTGGCACGCTGGTCAGTTTCCTTGCCCTGTCCTTCTGGGCAAAGCCCTATTTTGTCTGCCGGGACGTATTCGGGGTCTCCTTTGCCAGATACGCTGTCCGGGAGGGGCGGGAGATTGTGGTTTCCGTTCTGGTTGCCGCTGGAACGTGGTATGCGGTTTCACTGGTGTCGCTGGAAAATGTGCTGCTGCGCTTTGGTGTGAAGGCGCTGCTCGCTCTGGCGCTATCCAACGGTCTGCTGCTGTTGGTTTATTTTAAGACGAGCGAATTCCAGTACCTCCGCGGGCTGCTGGAAAGCGCGGCAAACCGTATTGGGAAACGGAAAAAAGCATGAATAAACTTTTTTGGCTGATTTATATACAGCCGCTGCACAGGATCATGATCTTCATGATTCTGGCGGCGGTTCTGTGGGGATATCTGGGGAACAGGGAACAGGGCAGCAGGCGGTGGCGGATACTCAACGCGGCCGTTTTTGCCGGGATCGCGGCGGTGATCTTCTATATGACGGTCTGCGCAAGAGGGGAAGAAACGGCGGAAGCTGTGCTTGTTCCGTTTCAGAACTTCCGGGAGGCCAGAGAGCAGCCGGAACTGTACCGGTCGATGCTGATGAATGTTCTGCTGTTTTTCCCCATCGGGCTGTCCCTGCCGTTCGTGCTGGGGAAATGGAAGCTGTCCGTCCCCGTCACGGTCGTGCTGGCGTGCCTTTCTTCGGCGGGAATTGAATATTTGCAGTACCGTTACAGTCTGGGAAGATGCGAGGTGGACGACGTCATCATGAACACGCTGGGAGCGCTGCTGGGCTGCTCGGCCCGGTGGATATCCCACAGTTGGAAAAGGAAATAGGCAGACCGCGCTTTTTGGAAAATCCGTTTGGGGAGAACGGTTTCCCTCCTTCGACATATCTTGACTTTTGACAAAAAATGCTTTATACTGTATCCGTGTTTATATATGCATCCGTACCCCGCCGCGCGGAGGTGCGGAACGCTTTTTACAGACAGGGGGCGAAGGAATGCGCGTACATGGAAATTGCCGGCGGCTGACTGCGGTTCTGCTTTCGCTGACGCTTCTTTGCGGCATCGCCGCTCTCCCTGCCACCGCCGCGTCTGTTGGCGAAGTGGTACGTGCGGGCATTCCGGAAAACGCGGTTCCCGGTGATATCCGGATCACGACCTACGCCGTGCCGAATGAGGCGCAGATGGCGGGTCTGCGGGAGGATGCCGCACAGAAGACCCCTGACGGATTTGTTTTTTACGGCTGGTACGTAACAGGAGAGGAAGGAAGCTTCGCCATTGCCGACAGCGGGCTTGAAAACTGGCTCTGTGAGATTTATGCCGACGTGGCGCAGGACGAGGATTGCAGACTCGTGCTGCAATACCTGTACATCCCCGCGGAGGTGAAGGCCCCTGCGGAACCGACGGCGGCCATCGAGGAGACGGCTCCCACGGATAGTGAGGAAGCAGCTTCGGAGACCACCGGAGAGGACGTCCCGGAGGAGACGCAGAGCGAAGAAAAGACGGTCATTTCCACCGTTCCGCAGTATTTCCAGAACGACTACCCCTACACCATGTACGGCAGCGGCACCATTGCGACCAGCGGATGCAGCATCGTTTCTCTGGCCATGGTGGCAAGCTACCTGACCGACCATGAATACACCCCCGACGAGCTGGCGCACTATTTCGGCGGACGGGCGATCAACAACATTGCCCGGCTGGAATACGGCAACAAGACGCTTCAGCTTGCCTGTAAGAAGGCAGCGAACTGGCACGTTGTCTACAAGGCGCTGCAGGAGGGGCAGGTCGCCATCGTGCTGATGAACCACAACTCCATCTTCACCAATTCCCAGCACTTCATCGTTCTCGCCGGCATCAATGAAAACGGGAAGATCATCGTCAACGACTCCAACCGGGACAATTACGACTTCTGGCAGCTGAAAAAAGGCTTCGAGGAAGGCTTTAACCCGGAAGACATTCTGCTGGGCTACGACGGCGCGTGGATCTACGACAAGAGCGCCATGCCGGAGGAACCTTTCATTTACTACGAGGAGGAGCCCGAACGGGGCGAACCCCGGTACGCGGATATTGAGCTGAGTCAGGACGATATCAAGCTCCTGGCGAAGGTCGTCTGGGTAGAAGCTCAGGGCGAATGCGCCGAAGGCCAGCAGGCCGTCGCGGAGGTGGCGCTGAACCGGATCGCCTCCGACAGCTTCCCTGATAACCTCCATGACGTGATCTACGGGCAGGGACAGTTCCGTTCCGTGCCCCGTCTGGACAAGGCGGAACCCTTCCAGGCGCAGTACGAGGCCATTGAAAGAGCGATCTACGGCCCCTATATCTTGCCGAAGGAAGTGGTGTATTTCGCCACGAAGCCCACCAACAGCAACATCTGGGGACAGATTGGCGGACATATCTTCTGCTATGGGAACGACTACATCGCCGCGGCGGAGAAATAAACAGCCCGGAAAATGAAATTTGACCCCCGCCGTGCGGCGTGACCGCGCGGCGGGGGTTTCCTTCGCAATAAAAAAGCCCTGCCGGAAGGCAGGGCGGTTGACAAAATGAAAGATTTGGGATATAGGATGGATACCGGGGTACTGGTAGCACCACCGATAGCGTAGCACAAATTTCGACAGATTGCAAAAAAGAGCGGGGCATATCGCGCAGCAATGCGGCGATATGCCCCGCCCGGTTTTTACCGGGATGTCCGCAGACCTTACCGGTCAGCGGATGTCATACACGGACTTGATGGTCAGATTCTGTTCCAGCTCCTCCACGCTGCGGGAGGTCTGCACCGTCACGCGGTAGGGCGCGGGGGCGGTGAGAGCGAAGAAGTTGTCGGACAGAACGCAGTCAAAGTCCCGGAAGTCCAAAAAAACGCCCTTGGCAAATACATCGGCCTGAACGGAAATTTCCGCCCCACCGGGGACGGGGGCGATCCGGACGTCAAACGCCGGCTTGCGCCACCGGAAATGCTTGGCAGGCACCAGCAGTTCCACCTGACGCATAAGGAAGCGGCCCTGCTCATCGTACAGGTCGGCATACAGGAAGGTGTCGTAGGGGTCGCGGCTGTCCACGCGGTAGGTCAGCACATCTCGGGAGGACAGTGCTTCCACCTCCACATCCCGGTGAAGCCCGTCCAGCACGGTCAGATCCCCCCGGCACATGGCCAGATGAATGTGGCCGCGGAAACCGGCACGGGTCTCGTTGGCAATGTTGACGGTGAGCGCCCCGTTTTCCAGAAACAGGCCCATGGCCACGGGGGCGTAGAACTTCCGGGCGGCGTAGTGCAGTGCTTTGTAACGCCCGAAGCAGTCCACGCTGGACCAGGAGGCCACCGGCCAGCAGTCGTTGAACTGCCAGTAGGTAGAGCCCATGCAGTACCCCCGCTGACGGCGGAAGTGCTCCACGCCGTATTTGATGGCGTCCGCCTGCAGCAGCTGGGACGCGTACACCAGATTCTCAAAGGTGGCAGGATACAGGTAATTGTCCGCCAGATACCGCAGGATCTTCCCGTTGCCGCCCCGGCACTTCTGATGGTTCTCCATGACGCGGGAGAAGCAGTTCAGGTCTTCCTCCCGGGCGAATGTGCGGATGGTCTTCATGGAGGGGAAGCTCTCGAAGCCATACTCGGAGCAGAAGCGGAAGCGTTTCTGACGGTAGGTGGTGAAGGGGACGCCGCCGTGCCAGACCTCCCAGTAGTGGGTGTCGCCCTTGGCGGGGTTGTCCGGGTCGTCAAAACCGCCGCCGGAGGAGGGACTGGACGGCCAGTAGTAGGTGTCCGGCGCATAAGTCTCGCACAGCTCCGGCAGCAGATGGCCGTACAGGCGGGTGTAATCGTCCCGCACCAGCTGGTTGTCCCGGGAACCCCAGTTGATGACACCGCTTTCCATCTCGTTGTTGCCGCACAGCAGGGCGAGGGAGGCGTGATGGTGCAGCCGCTTCAGGTTGCAGATGGCTTCCTGCGTGAACTCCTCGGCCATCTCCGACGTCAGATAGATGTTGGCGCAGGCGACCATGAAGTCCTGCCACACCAGCAGGCCGTATTGATCGCACAGCTCGTAGAAGCGGCTGTCGGGGTAGTACCCGCCGCCCCAGACCCGCAGGGTGTTGAAGTTGGCGTCCACAGCCTGACGGACGATGGTTTCCCACCGCTGGTCGGTGATGCGGCTGAGCAAATTGTCCATGGGAACCAGATTCGCGCCCATGGAGAAAATTTTCACGCCGTTCAGCACAAAGCAGAATTCGCTGCCCTTGCCGTCCGCGTCCGGCTCCGTGCTGACGGTGAGGGTGCGCAGGCCGAGCTGCTTGTGGCAGCGGTCGATGACTTCGCCGCCGCAGACCAGCTCCACGTCCAGGTCATAAAGGGGCTGGTCGCCGTAGCCTCTTGCCCACCACAGCTTCGGGTTATCCACTTTGATAATGCCGTGGCCGTTTTTCAGGAGAACGCGCTTGCCGTCGAAGTCTGCGTAGATCTCGCACCCGGCGTGACATTTGGTGGTCACGTCCAGCTCCACCGAGACGCTGCCGTTTTCGTGGTACTGGCGGACGGCCACGCCGTCGAAACGGTCCACGTTCCAGCCCTTCAGCTCCACGCCCCGGAAAATGCCCATGTCCGGCAGGGTAGGGCCCCAGTCCCAGCCGGACTGGTACATGGCCTTGCGCAGATGGGCGGCGCCGGGGAGGGTGTCGCCGTCGTTCATGTACAGGTAGTGCTTGTGCTGCTGTTGGGCGAAGTAGCGCCGGGGGGACTTGAATTCCAGCCGGAGGGTGTTTTCCCCGGCTGTCAGCAGGGGCTTGACCTCGTAGACGTACTCCCGGTGCATATTTTTGACCTTACCCAGCAGGGTGCCGTTCAGGTAAATATGGCAGATGGTGTCAAGCCCATGAAATACCAGCTCGATATGTTCCCGCGTGAGCAGAGCGGGCGGGGCGGAAAAGACGGATTCAAAGACGCAGTCCTTTTCGGCCAGATATTGCAGCTCCCGCTCATTTGTGCCGTAGAAGGGGTCGGGGATTTTTCCGTGGTCATAGAGCACGCTGTACATGGTGCAGGGCGCCTGACAGGACAAAGGCCCGAAGCTGTCATAGTACAGTGTCCAATCTTGAATGTTCATGAAGGCTCCTCCAGATTCGGGATTTGCTGTTATTATGGCGCAAAACGGCGAAGGTTTCAAGTCCCAATCTTCCGGGGCGGCCATCGGGGAAGAAAGAACGGATGAAACCGCAAAATTCGCAAAAAAAGGATTGCCAAACGGTGCAAAGCATGTTATAATGCTCTGTGTGTCCGGCCGAAGGGCGCCGCGCCAACATTGGGATGTCGCCAAGCGGTAAGGCACCAGACTTTGACTCTGGCATTCGTCGGTTCAAATCCGGCCATCCCAGCCAAATCTGATCCGCTAGCTCAGTTGGCAGAGCAACTGCCTTTTAAGCAGTGGGTCCGGGGTTCGAATCCCCGGCGGGTCACCAGAAAAAGCACGCTTCGGCGTGCTTTTTCGCTTATTTCAGAAGGCCAAAGACCTTTTGAAATAAAGGATCTGACAGTCTGCTGCGCGCACGCCCTGGCCGCCTGCGGGCTGCTTTCCTCTGCGAGGTTTTTGATACTATTTCCTGATTAAAATCTTTGATTTTAATCAGGAAGGCATCGCCTGAAGGCGCTGCCTGTTTTGTGATTTATAAGG
>ERZ827528.1653-NODE-1653-length-22465-cov-6.884382_pt1 | contig 22465 bp, 18 predicted proteins | sample MGYA00519768_ERZ827528 | MGnify/ENA primary metagenome ERZ827528 (study PRJEB31778, sample SAMEA3449343) | human gut metagenome | biome: human gut; feature: human-associated habitat; material: faeces | place: United Kingdom | collected 2010/2012 ...
GTGGCGTGATCGTGGTCACCGAATGCGACCACATGTGCATGGCCATGCGTGGCGTGAAGAAGGCGCAATCGCGCACGGTCACGTCGGCGGTACGCGGCTGCATGCGAGACGCGACGACGCGAGCCGAAGCCATGAGCCTGATCCTGTCGCAGCATTCGTGATCGACGCGGCCGCAGCAAGTCGAATCGTAAATAACAATAACCGGATATAGGAGGGGAAACCGGATGACCATTGATATGAAAGCGATTCATGATAGTGACCGTACTCTGGTGATGGGCGTGCTCAACATTACGGAGGATTCGTTCTCCGATGGAGGGCTGTGGCTCGATCCCGCGAATGCGAAAGCGCACGGCGAGGCGATGATGAAGGATGGGGCTGACATCATCGACATCGGTGCCGAATCCACTCGCCCCGGAGCCAAACGCGTCAGTGAGGAAGATGAGCAAACCCGCGTGCTAGGTGCCGTGGATGCGTTGATTCCGGAAGGTGCGGTGCTGTCAATCGACACCACGCGCGCATCGGTGGCTCGCATGGCGTTGGAGCATGGTGCGCAGATCATCAACGACGTGTCCGGCGGTCGGCTGGACCGCGAAGTGCCCCATGTGGTGGCCGAGCATTCGGAAAGCCTTTACATTGTGCAGCATTGGCGCGGCTGGCTTGCCGGCTCCGCAGGCGACGTGCCTGACGCTGATACGTCCGTGTACGCCAATGGCGTGGTGGATGACGTGTATGACGAACTCATGAAGCAGGTCGACGACGTGCTTCAGGCAGGCGTCTCACCGTCACAAATCATCATCGATCCGGGTCTTGGATTCTCCAAACCGAGCGTCGAGCATAACTTCCCGCTGATGACGGCATTGGAGAGGTTCAATGCTACCGGATATCCGGTGCTGATTGGAGCCTCGCGCAAACGATTCGTCGGCGCGGCGCTTGCCGATGCTGGTATTGACAAGCCAGACATGGATAGCAAAGACAATGCGACCGCCGCCATCAGCGCCCTATGTGCCGAACATGGAGCGTGGGCCGTGCGCGTGCATGACGTGAAGAAAAGCCGCGATGCGGTGGCGATCGGCAACGCGTGGCGTGCCTTCGCTAACGACTGATGAGCGGCGTTCGCATACGTCGTGCGTTCCCGACAGCGTAGGTGCGGCAACGCATTTCCACCATTAAACCTTGAGATATGCAAAGAAAGGCTGGCATGGATCAGATTCGATTGACTGGCGTTCGCGCGGTCGGCAAACACGGAGTGCTTGATTTCGAACATGAGCGTGCGCAAACGTTCGTTGTCGACGCCACGTTGTTTCTTGATCTTGCGCCAGCCGGGCATTCCGACGACCTGCGGGATACCGTCGATTACGGTGCCATCGCCAAAGGAATAGTCGCCATCATCGAAGGCGAACATGTCGATCTCATCGAAAAACTCGCTGATCGCATCGCCAGCATGATTCTTGAATATCCAGCCGTGGCACAGACGCAGGTGACCGTGCACAAGCCGAGCGCGCCAATCGTCGTACCATTCGACGACGTGAGCGTAACCGTGGAACGTTCCCGTGAAACAACTTCGGCTGCATCGCAAGTGCATCATGCCATTATTGCCATGGGTGGTAACCAAGGCGATGTGGCGGCCACCTTGCGTGACGCGGTGCGTTCGATCGACGGACTGGCATCCACTCAGGTTACGGGCGTTTCGCCGCTGTACCGTACTGATGCGTGGGGTATGCCCGATGGTACCCCCGATTTTTACAATGCGGTTGTTTCTGTGACCACTAAACTGTCGGCAATGGAACTGCTGCGAGGACTGCAGCGCATCGAAGTCGAACATGGTCGAGTGCGTACTGACCATTGGACTTCGCGCACACTTGATCTGGATATCATCGATTTTGACGGGCAGAGCAACGATGATCCGGATCTGACGCTGCCTCACCCCCGTGCATGGCAGCGTGCGTTTGTGTTGGGGCCGTGGCTGGCACTCGAGCCGGACGCTGAATTGTCGGGTGAACATGCCGGTTCCGTGGCCCAGCTATTGCACGAGGCATCCGACCGCGACCATATCGACGAAATCGCTGATGATTGGATGGTGGGAAGTCCGACCGGCTGCGGTATCGACGACCTTGCCTGCGATGCCAATAATGCGGGCGATGCGGATGATATGGACGAAGCGTATGGTGCGATCGATTCTAGCGATCTGCCGGAAGGAACCGCCGCAGCCAAAGCGGCGGCACTTGCTTCTGCACAGCCAGAACCCGCATCGAAACGTGCGGTGATCTCACTCGACAGCCCAGCAACCGATGCCGAACAGCAGTTCCGCATGGCCATCGTCACGTTGGACGGCATTCCCGGCAACCAAGTCGAGGGCATCTCACCCCTCTACCATGTGAGCCAACTCGACGGACTCCCCGACAAAATGGCCGCGGTAATCCAGATTTCCACGCGCATGGGCGCCCATGATCTGATCGAAGCATTAGGCAATGTGGAAGCCTCCATTGGCGAAGACCTTGATCTCGATCTGATCGACATGGAAGGCGTGGAATGCGACGAACCCGACTGCAAGGTGCCGTGGCCCACCGCACGCAATCATGCCGCAGTGCTTGCGCCATGGCTCGACATGGATTCCGATGCGCGACTGGGTAAGGATCCGGTATCATTCCTGCTGGCCATGGCCCCCGATGCCGCGCAGGTGGGACTGCTGACCGACAATTGGATTATCGGAGGTACGCTATGAAAGCGCGCAGAACCCCTTGGTGGTGCTACGTTCTCGCTGCCGCATTAGGATTGCTTGCCGGAATAGGATTGGCGAAATATGGCGAGATTTCAGGTTTTCCATTGGTCGGCGCTCCATGGATTGTGCCCGTGGTGTTGGCGATTCTGGGATTCGTCGTGCTTTATATGGCATTGCAGATCCACAAATACACCACCACAGATCCCGAAAAACGCGCGCAGCTGAAAACTTTGGACCCGCAGAAGGCGTTTGCCACACTGGTGTCGTGCAAAGCGTTGGGCGTGGCAGGAGCGTCGTTAGCCGGCTGGTATGGTGGGCAGCTCATCATGAGCCTGCCGCATGGCGAGGCAACGTTCTACAGCCAAGCCATCCTCGAATGCGCGATCGCGGCAATCGTATGCATAATCGATATGATCATTGGCATTGTGGGGGAGTGGCTGTGCCAAATCCCACCAATCGACGGCCCGGAAAGTCCGAAAATGAAAACGGCCACGCAACGCAATCGTTACGCGGCCGCGGCTACCAAATCAGCGACACAATCGAAAGTCTGATTGCCTCACTTCTTCAGATCCTCTTCGGGAACGCGAAGCATCACCTCCTGTGTCATGCAGGCAACAAGCTCACCATCCTGCGTATACACCTTCGCCTGACCCAAGCCACGGCCGTGAGCTGCAGTAGGCGTATCCTGCACATACAAATGCCACTGAGTGATATCAATATCGCGATACCACCACATCGAATGATCGATCGAAGCGAACGAAATATCAGGCGTGGCAATACTCAACCCAGCGCGACGTAACACCGGCTCCAACATCACCTGATCGCAGCCCATCGCCAACATCGCACGATGCATAACCTGCGGAACATCAACCGTGCCGTCAGCTTTCATCCACACCATCTGTTTACCGGAATCATTGCTGGCGCTCTTCTTATCGGCACCCAACATAATCGTGCGCGTCACATGACGAATGTCGAACGGTGACTTTTCCGCATAATATTTGGCAAACGAAGACTTTTCGGCAAATGGTTCCATAAGCTGCTTCGCGCTGGTCAACGCTTCCGGCTCCGGCACACCCTCCGGCATCGGATCGGCGAACTCAACACCCTCCTGACCCTGCTCCTGAAAACTGGCGATGGCGGTAAGAATCGAACCCTGAGCCTGCGTGACATTTACACGACGAGCTGAAAACGAGCGGCCATCACGCAGATTCTCCACATCAAACAGCAAATCCTGACGAATATCACCGGCAGAAATGAAATAGCCATGAATCGAATTCGGCAGGCGAGACGGCGACACCGTTTTGGATGCGGCCATCATAGCCTGCGCAATCACCTGACCGCCATACACGCGGCCAGTGGGGAAATACAGGCTTTCACCATTCACATACATATGATTGCGGTACATGGACGGCGTGCCCAGTTGAAGTACCTTTGCTAACCGTTGCAATGGTGTGATTGCCGTTTCTGTCATGACATTCCTCGATTCTTTTGAGTCACATAGGTAACGCTTCGTTCCGGATTCGAGTCTACGCAAGGGCGGTAAATTTCGCCGGATTGTTTTGTAACGAATGCGTGAGAAGCGTGAACGGCAGGTAATCGTCAAACGATTCGCATACGGCAAAGCGCCGCACTTCGTAACGAAGCACGGCGCTTTACTGAAATATGGGGTTAACTGGCCCTGCAATTATGGACTTGCTTCGCAAGACTCATTGCTACCCTCGTTCGGTTGTCGCCTCACTCAGGTTGACCCTACGAACAGTCCACTGGACTGTTCGCTTAACAGGTCAGCCTGTGGCCCTGCAATTACGGTCTTGCTTCGCAAGGCTCATTGTTGCCTTCGTTCGGCTGTCGCCTCACTCAGACTAAGCCTACAGACAGTCCATAGGACTGTCTGCTTAACGGCTTAGCGGGTCAGCTTGCGATGGAGACGGTGGGGGCGAGCCGCGTCTTCGCCAAGACGGGCCACACGGTTCTCCTGATAGGCCTGGAAGTTGCCTTCGAACCAGTACCACTTGGCCGGATTCTCATCATCGCCTTCCCATGCGAGAATATGCGTGGCCACACGGTCGAGGAACCAACGGTCGTGAGAAATCACCACAGCGCAGCCCGGGAAGCCAAGCAGTGCGTTTTCAAGCGATTCAAGGGTTTCAACATCAAGATCGTTGGTCGGTTCGTCGAGCAACAGCAGGTTGCCGCCCTGCTTCAGAGTCAAAGCAAGGTTCAGACGATTGCGTTCACCACCGGACAGCACGCCGGTGAGCTTCTGCTGGTCGGAACCCTTGAAACCGAAGGACGCCACATACGCGCGGGTCGGCACTTCAACGCCGGCAACCTCGATGAAGTCAAGACCGTCAGACACGGCCTCCCACAGGTTTTTATTCGGGTCAAGACCAGCACGATTCTGATCGACATAGCTGATCTGCACGGTCTCACCGATCTTCAGTGAGCCAGACGTCAACGGTTCGAGGCCGACAATGGTCTTGAACAGGGTGGACTTACCCACGCCGTTCGGGCCGATCACGCCGACAATGCCGTTACGCGGCAGCGTGAAGCTCAAATCGTCGATGAGCACGCGGTCGCCGAACGCCTTGTGAATATGCTCGGCTTCCAGCACAGTAGAGCCCAGACGCGGGCCAGCCGGAATCTGAATCTCGGAGAAGTCAAGCTTCTTATTGTTACGAGCCTCCTGCTCCATCTGGTCGTAACGTTCCAGACGAGCCTTGTTCTTAGCCTGACGGGCCTTCGGCGAAGAACGCACCCAATCAAGTTCGCTCTTCAAGCGCTTGGCGAGCTTGGCGTCCTTGGCGCCCTGGATCTCCATACGCTTGGCCTTCGTCTCCAAGTATGTGGTGTAGTTGCCCTTATACGGGTACAGCTGACCACGGTCGACCTCGCAGATCCACTCAGCCACGTTATCCATGAAGTAACGATCGTGGGTAACGGCGATGACGGCACCCTTGTACTGGTGCAGGAACTGCTCCAACCACAGAATCGACTCGGCATCAAGATGGTTGGTAGGCTCGTCAAGCAGCAGCAGATCAGGAGCTTCCAGCAGCAGCTTGCACAATGCCACACGACGGCGTTCGCCACCGGAGCACACCGTCACCGGAGTATCCGGATCCGGGCACTGCAGAGCATCCATAGCCTGCTCAAGCTGAGAGTCAAGATCCCAACCGTTTGCAGCATCGATATCGTTCTGCAGCTTGCCCATCTCATCCATCAAAGCATCGAAATCGGCATCCGGATTGGCCATCTCTTCGCCAATCTGATTGAAACGAGCCACCTTTTCAGCGATCTCACCGAACGCCATCTTGATGTTCTCGCCAACAGTCTTGGTGTCATCCAGCGGCGGTTCCTGCTGCAGAATGCCAACGGTATAACCCGGAGTCAAAGAAGCCTCGCCATTAGACACGGTGTCGAGTCCGGCCATGATCTTCAGCAGCGTGGACTTACCCATGCCGTTCGGGCCGACGACGCCGATCTTCGCGCCCGGCAGGAAGCTCAGGGTCACGTCATCGAGAATCACACGGTCGCCGTAAGCCTTGCGAGCCTTGATCATCTGGTAAATGAATTCAGCCAATGTTGTGTTCCATCCTTAAGAAACGTTGGAATTCCAGCGTGCTGCATGAGCGGTCAACGGAAACTCAATCAAGGATTCCGGAACGCAACCCACGCACAATACCGTGCATAATTATCCCATACCCCATCTACACGGCGGTATGGGCGAAAGTCGTGCGCTCACGCAGTAAGCGGAAGCAGCAGATGCTCATGCAAAGCAGGACGAACGATATTGTCGAAATCGCCAGATTCCGGGCATTGAATCGCAACAACCAAACCCTGCTTCGGCAAAACCGTAGTGATCTGACCGTACGCACCATCCGCACGATATGCCCCCTCATAAGGCGACATCCAGAACTGATAGCCATAACCGCACGTCCAAATATTGCTATACGGAGTGTCGATCTGCTTACCGGAAGCCTGCTTGACCCACGATTCGCTGACAATGCGCGTGCCATGCCAAGTGCCATCATTCAAATAGACCTGGCCAAGTTTCAACATATTCGCAAGCGACATGTAGATCCCGCCGCCTGCAATCGGATGACCTTGCGGATCACATTCCCAAACAGGCCAACCCTGATCCAACTTGGAAAAAATCATGCCATACAAATACTCGCCAAGACGCATGCCGGCAGCCTGCTCCAACATGCGGCCCGCCAAATCAGAATCCGCAGACGAATAGCAGAACGTGCTGCCGGGCTCCACCTCAACCCTGCGAGAGAACATGTACCGTAAATAATCAGGCGCACCAACACCACTGCGCCGGTCAGGGTTCATCAAATACGCATGATTGAAACCGCTCGACATAGTCAGCAAGTGCCTCAGCGTGATCTGCCCCAACTCCAGTTGCGCATCGGAGGGAACATACTCGGGGAATGAGTCGACTAATCGCGAATCGAGCGACAGCAATCCATCTTCGATCGCAATGCCGATAGCCGTCGAAACATAACTTTTCGTATGGGAATAAATATTGCGATCCTGGTCGGGAACGAAATGACGTTCCGCGATAATGGCGTCGCCATCCGCAATCGCAACGGCTTCGACGGGCAGGGACTCGCTTTCGATGAGTTTGACGAAATCGTTGAACATATCGATGGAACCCATGAAGTCTCCTTTGACACTGTCCTACGGTGCATTATGGAAACTGTAACGTAAGGCGGTTACGTACGATTGTTACATCAAACGATTTTTCCTAAGCCTGTCGCTAGATGGAGCGCCCGAAAAGCCGCTAGGTGCCATGTTTGAAAAAGTCGTTAAATGCTAATGCTAATGCCTTAAATGATAATGCCTTCGCAATGATCGATCTCATGCTGGATGATCTGCGCGGTGAAACCAGTGAACGTGGCATGCCGTTCGCGCCAGCGGCGATCCATGTAATCCACTTCGATACGCTGATAGCGCAGCGTGCGGCGCTCGCCGTTAAGTGACAGGCATCCTTCGGCGGTGTCATAGGCGCCATCTTGCGCGGTGATGCGCGGATTGAACATGAGCGTGATGCGACCGCCCAGCTCCTCGTCCACAAACGCGATGATGCGTTTGTGCTCGCCGATCATGTTCGCGGCCATGCCCACACAGCCGTTGCGGTGCGCGTCGAGCGTATCCTTCAGATCCTGTGCCACGGCAAGATCGGCCTCGGTGTTGTGCGCTTCCTCGGACGGCTGGCTGAGTAACGGGATCGATGTCGTAATAGGGCGTTGCATGGTCGGCTCCTTTCGCTGAATACGAGCTAAGCCGACAGTCTCGACGAGCCCGGCATGTCTGATGACCCCGGCGGATTCGACGAGAGCGCCGGAATCGTAACGCGGAATGAGTCGATTGAATTATCGATTCGCGCAGGCAGGCGTTGCTCATTGCGCAGCAGGGCCTCGATGCGACGATACCCGGTACCGTTGTCCTGCAACACCATGCCATCGCTCGGGTAGGGGACGGAACGCAGCAGCGAGAACAGGAACGGGTTGCGTGTGGAACCGGAAGCCGGCTGCTTGAGTGTGCGTTTGGTCACTGCGCCGAACAAGCCGCCGGGATTGGTGATTTCGATGCGGTCGGCGAACATGTCGACATGCACGGGCGTGCCCACGGCATCGGGCGAATAATCACGGTGGATAAGGGCATTGGAGATCGCCTCGCGCAGCACCGCCTGCGGATATGGCGGGCGTGCCGGGTCGAAGGCGGGCGAAGCGCTGCGACTCCAGTCCATCAGCGTTTCGACCGCATCGCAGACCATGGTGGGAATCGGCCCTACGAACACCGCGGCGCGCACCAGCTCACGGCCGGTGGAGAACACCTCATCGCGTGATATGCCGGGGAACATGGCGGCCGATATGGTCAGACGCGGGTAGAACTTCTGCGGGTATCGTCCAAGCGCCAGCAGGCCGGCCAGCGTAGGGCGAATCACGGCATCGTCGGTTTCGCTCCCGCTGGCTGTATCGGAGCAGAGGCGGCCGACTGCGCGCAGATTCAGCAGCATCTCTTCGTCGCTCATCCCCTCGAATACGTGCCCGTGTCGTGCCCGCTCGTTGACGAGCAGCGCCTGCACCAAGGCGGGGGAGAGATCCGTGGCCGTGGCGCCTTCGACCACTGCGATATCATGCTCAGGCTGGCGTTGCTCCTCCAACAGTCGGTCCACCTCGTAGGCGGTCATGCGCCGATCGCCGTCCCCGGTTCGGATATACGAGCCGTTGTAGGGGCCGGCGGCCGTGAAATAGCACGGCTTTTCGCGGGGAAGCATCTCGTCGATCACCGCGAATACCAGATTGGCGCCCTCGAACGGGCACGTCACAATCACCGGGCGCACCACGGGAGTGAGCTTTTCGCAGGCCTGGCTGAGCGCTTCCTGCATGGAACGAGCGTTGAAGCCATCCACGGGAGTGAACCCGTTCTTCTCGCTCAGGCCGAGAATGATATAGCCGCCGTTGCCATTGGAGAACGCCGAAAGGGTGTCGGTGATGGTGGTGCTGATCTTATGGGCGCATTCCTTGACCTCGCACTGCTGGGTGTCGTTGCCGATGGCGCGCATGAGCCGGATGAGCTCGGTCATTTTGGCCGTGTAGTCGTCATTGTCCATAATCCGCCGCCTTGCTTGGGTACGTCCCAGCATACCCGCGTCGGCATTCGCCGACGAACTGCTGGAATTGCAGGACCAACAGGGGTGTTGTACCTCTAAATGGACATCGGGAAGCGTCATTCCGGAGCCATGCGCGACGCCTATCGGGACACGTGACGGATGCATGGCGGCATATGGAGGGATTCGTGGCCCGAAGGGTTCCGGTCGGCTGCGCGGGCTCCGGGGAATGGGCCGCTTGTGTTCCGCACCGGTTGCCGCGGCTTGCGTCCACGGGCGTTTTCGGATTCCGGGCCGATTGCCGGATACCATGGAATCATTCGGAGGGAAGGTTCAAGAGGAGGAATCATGGCGGAGGAGCCAGGAGAACCGTCGGACGGCATGACGCAACCATCCCGGGAAAAACCGCAATGGGTGCGGCCCCTGTGGCTATTGCCGGGATTCCTGCTGTTATTAGTGGGGTCGTTGCCGTGGCTGTCGACGGTATTGCCGCAATGGGGAACGATGCTGTGGCAATGGTGTTTGGGATCGTGGCAGTGGGTTTTGTTTCTTCTGCTGCGATTGTTGGGATTCCTGCTTTTATTAAAAGTGGTGTGGCCGTGGCTGTCGACGGTGTTGCCGCAATGGGGGAAGAAGCTGTCGCAAAAGCGCAAGGCGGCAGGGCGATGGTGTAAGGAATGGATGGGCGGGCTTCCACTGTTCGCCGCGATCGCCATATGGGCTGTTCTCGGCATCATCGCGTTTCTTCTCGCCATGTGTTGGCTGGGACGCGTGCCGTTCTGGCAGCTGAAACTGGATCCCCAGAAGCAGGCGGAAAACATCGTCAAGATCGCCCTGACCCTTGTCGGAGGCGTGGGCGCAGTGGCCTACCTGGTGCTCAAGTACCAGGAACGGCAACAGGCCGGACGTGCGGAAAAACGCGAGAAGGACCGCATCGTCGACACGAAGGTACAGGATGCCATCAACCAATTGGGCTCCGACAAGGCCTCCACGCGCATCGCGGGCGTCTACGCGCTGACGGACATCGCGGACAGATACAAGGACTCGTATCGGCAGCGTGTGGTGGATATCCTGTGCGGCTACCTGCGATCCGACAGGTCGTCATATGCGCCTGACAGGTCGGGGCAGCCCGTCTGGGACGCCTCCGGCCATCTCGTCGAATCCGTAGCGTCGGACGAGGCCGTGGAATCCACCATCCTCTCCGTCATGCGCGACCGACTGCGCAAGGAACGGAAAGACGACGAAACCGGAGAAACCATCGTGCAAACGGTGGATGACGACCAGCTGTGGTGCGCTTGCACGTTCGATCTCCATGAAGCCACATTCCACGAAGCCGTGGACCTCACGGATTCCACTTTCGAATGTGTCCCAAACTTTCGCGGAACCAAATTCGAACGCAGGGCGAACTTCGGCGGGGCGACCTTCACAGGCTACGCGGACTTCCGTGGGGCGCACTTCGCAGGCTACGCGGACTTCGGCGGGGCGCACTTCGCAGGCGGCGCGGTCTTCGTCGATGCGACCTTCGCACGCTACGCGGACTTCAGCCGGGCGACCTTCACAGGCGACGCGTACTTCGGCTGGGCGACCTTCGCATGCGGCGCGTACTTCGGCTGGGCGACCTTCGCACGCGGCGCGGACTTCGTCGAGGCAACCTTCGCACGCGGCGCGGACTTCGGCGGGGCAGAATTTCGCGCCAGTGCGGCATTCTTAGGAATTCAAGGTCAACCTTCGCTCGGATTCAAAGAATGCAAGTTCAACGAGATATCCCGTGGCGCTTATGAGTGGGGGCCGATTCCAATTCCGGAGGACAACGACGGACTGCCCGCAGGCGCGATGTGGAAGGATTTCCTGAAGGAGGACGACAAGGACGGCGGCACGACGAACCGGTAGTCCGCGGCACCCCTGCCGTCTCCCCGTCCGGAAAGGAACATATGTGAACGTATATGGGTCCCATATGGGATTCATATGGGAGTCTTATGCAAACAGGCCGGCTTGGTCAGTCGGCCTGTTCAATCTTGAGGCGGATGCCGCATACGCTCAGGCGGGTGGAGCCGGTGCCCGGCCCGGCGGGGTATTTCGCAAACGGAGGTTTCCGGAACGGAGTCCGGACCAGGGGAGACGGTCCCCGGCACTCCGGCGGGAGACGTCCCATAACCCGTCCCGCAATCAACGTTCCGAAACCCAATGCCATTGACGGGTATAGGCGCTCGTGGATGCCGACTCGCTGGCTTAAGTGTTGCCCGATCTTCGAGGCGACTCGAAGCGCAAGCATTCGTTCCTTTTCCTCATCTTCAAGATCGGATGCCGTCACGTGAACGTGCAGCTTCTCCGCATTCGTCAGCGTGATCGTCTTTTCGTCGGGCCTTTCAATGCCGAGAAGGTCCAAGGCGGTGGTGAGTGTGAATACCAGTGGCCGTGTTGTGCGCTGCTGCGCTTCAAGACACATGTTGGCGGTCAGGACGCTTCGCTCATGCAGCGTTTGCGAATATTGTGCTCCATCGGTCATGCCGGTGAGTGTATCGGTAGTCTCATGTGAGGTGCTACAAGGCTCCACAAAAATATGGATATGTGGATAACCCGGAATTTGCGATGATGAGCGCACGAGGCGTACGCCAACCATCTGAGCGTGGCCACGTATTTTGAATACACTATGTATCTGAGTGCGCCACATATCTGCATGCGTTGGAAAGCGGTGCAATACGTTCCGTACTTGAGAAAATCGCACACCATGCCCGCATCCGCGGCATATTATGGCTGCCGAAAGAGAACCGAGGAAGGAACCAAGCAGCTGTGAATGAATCGCTATGCATCAGAAATGTAAGGGCATCTGGCTTCAATGAGCCCGTTGACATGGTGATACGCAATGGGGGCATCACCGCCATCGCTCCTGGTGCGGCGGGTCGGAATCAAGATCTCGACGCGTTCGATGCCGAGGGGATGTGGATCATCCCCGGCCTGTGGGATTGTCACACGCATTTCACACAGTGGTCCTACACGCTGGGGCGGCTGGATCTTATCGAGGCTCGCAGCGCGCATGAGGCGATGGATATGCTACGCGGCCATGTGTCGCAGCTGCGATCCGAAGGGCGTTTGGATCCGAACCGGTATGTGGTGGGCATGCGGTTCCGTCATTCGCTGTGGGCCGATGACGAACAGCCCACGCTTGCCGCCATCGATGCGGTTGCGGGCAATCAGCCCGTGGCGTTGTCCAGCGCGGATATGCATTGCGGTTGGGTGAATTCGGCGGCGGCGCGCAAGCTTGGCGTGCAGGTCGGCGAATCCGGTCTGGTCGGCGAACTCGAATGGTTCGACGCGTACTGCCGTCTTGATGATGCGCCGGGTGCGGCCGAGGAATTGGATCGTCTGTTGCGTGAAGCCGAACACGACGCCGCAGGCAAGGGTGTCGTCGGCATTCGGGATTACGAAATGGCCGAAAACATCAATACATGGATCGGCCGATTCGCTAACGGCATCAATGGTTTGCGGGTTCAGGCGGGCGTGTACCCGGAACGGCTGCATCAGGCCATCGACGATGGCTGGCATACCGGCGACGAGCTGCCCGGCAGTAACGGGCTCGGACATGTAGGCGCGATGAAACTCATCTCCGACGGTTCGCTCAACACTCGTTCCGCCTATTGTTCGACGCCGTATTCCGGCATTGAACCCGAGACTTTCGGCACGATGAGCTACACGCCCGAACAGATCGAGTCCTATATGTTCGTGGCCGCGAAGCATGGTTTCGACATCGCCTGCCACGCCATCGGCGACGAGGCGAACACCATTGTGCTGGATTGCGCCGAACGCACCGGCGCGCGTGGCTCCATCGAACATGCTCAGATGCTCAAACCCGTTGATATTCCTCGATTCGCCAAGCTGGGGCTTGCCGCGAGCATCCAGCCGCAGCATGCCATGGACGACCGGGACGTCATCACCCGTTTCTGGGGGCATCCGGCCGGCATCCCCTATGCGTTCAGGGCGTTGCATGATGCTGGGACACGCCTGCTCATGGGATCCGATGCGCCGGTGGCGCCGCTCGACCCGTGGATGGCCATTTCCGCGGCGGTGTTCGGCACCGAAAACTCGAATCGTGAGCCGTTCCAGCCGGAACAGTGCCTTGATTTCGGCACGGCGTTGGCCTCATCCACGCAGGTCGGGCGCGAACGGCTCAAAGCAGGCGACGCTGCCGACCTGGTGCTCTTGGACCGAGACCCCTCGACGGTGGGAACCCCAGAGGAGATGCGCGCAATGCCACGGCATGTGCAGGCCACCATGCTTGCAGGTCGGTGGACGTACCGGAAGTAGTAGGGCGATCGGGGGCGAACGGCGGCTGCGGCTGCCCCTGCGTGATGTTTTCCGATACCGTTTTGCCTTAGCTGTCAGGGTTTGCCCGGGTTTCGTCGAAGCTTGTTCCTGTGCTGTTTTGAACAGTCACTGCCATGGGGCTGGCGGCAGGTATCTGTGTGCCATGGAGTTTGCCGGTGTTCTGCGGTTGCTTTGACGTTCTGTGCGAGCTTGTTCGCTTATGTGTGGCAGATTTGGCGAATTGGATTTTGCTCAGTGCCTTATGTGTGGCATCGAAAAGTCGGTATGCCGGGTATCTTCCTTGGAATGTCAAGGAAGATACCCGGCATATTCGTATTGTGGTGCCACCAATAAGACACCTGGCTATTTGGAGGGCGGTATTTCTGCCACAAACAGCCGTAATGGCGTTTGGGCTGGGCAGGAACACCTTGTGCGGGAAGGCTGTGCCCCACGAGCGGGCCTCTGCGCTGGCGCTGTATTACTCCTGTACGGCGGCCAGCGCCTGATCGAGATCGGCGATAATATCGTCGGCGTTCTCGATGCCGCAGCTCAGTCGCACCAGATCGATGCCCACGCCGGCTTCCTCGAGCTGCTCCTCGGTGAGCTGACGATGCGTGGTGCCGGCCGGATACAGCGTGCAGCTGCGGGCGTCGGCCACATGGGTTGCGATGGACACCATCTTCAGGTGGTCGAGGAACGCGGATACTTTCTCGCGGCCGCCCGGCACGCCGAAGGAAATCACGCCGCAGGTTCCGTTCGGCATGTACTTTTCGGCCAGTGTGTGATACTTGTCCGATTCCAGACCGGGGAAGCTCACCCAGCTGACGCGTGGATCGGATTCAAGCCACTTGGCCACGGCCAGGGCGTTGGCACAGTGGCGTTCCATACGTACTCCGAGGGATTCCAGATGCATGCCCATGATCCACGAGTTGATCGGCGCCGGTGTGGAGCCGAAGTCGCGCATGAGCTGCGCGGTGGCCTTGGTGATGTATGCGGCCTTGCCGAATTCCTTGGCGTAGGTCACGCCATGGTAGGAATCGTCCGGAGTGGTGAGCCCCGGGAACTTTTCCGCGTGGGCCATCCAATCGAAATTACCGGAGTCGACAATCGCGCCGCCCACGCAGGAGCCATGGCCATCCATGTACTTGGTGGTGGCGTGCGTGACGATGTCCACGCCGTACTGGAACGGGCGGCAGTTGATCGGCGTCGGGAACGTGTTGTCTACAATCAGCGGCACGCCATGGCGATGTGCCGCGTTCGCGAATTTCTCGAAGTCGAGCACGATCAGCGCCGGGTTGGAGATTGATTCGCCGAACACGGCCTTGGTGTTTGGTCGGAATGCGGCCTCGAGCTCATCTTCGGTGCAATCGGGACTGACGAACGTGCATTCGATGCCCATTTTGCGCATGGTCACGTTGATGAGATTGAACGTGCCGCCGTAGATGGCGGAGGATGCAACGATATGGTCGCCGTTGTTGCAGATGTTGAACAGCGCGAAGAAGTTCGCGGCCTGGCCGGATGAGGTGAGCATTGCTGCGGCGCCGCCCTCCAGTTCGCAGATTTTCGCCGCGACGGTGTCGTTGGTCGGATTCTGCAGGCGTGTGTAGAAGTAGCCGGATTCGGACAGGTCGAACAGTCGGCTCATCTGTTCGCTTGATTGGTATTTGAAGGTGGTGGCCTGAATGATCGGGGGAGTTCGTGATTCCCCATTGCCGGGCTGATAGCCTCCCTGCACGCAGATGGTGTCGACGTTTTCGCTCATGGTTTCCTTCTTTCGGTTTCGTCCGCCTTTCGTCGCGTAGGTTGCGCTGTGTGGCGGCGATGGAAGGGGTCGGCTTGATGGCAGCCCGAAGGATGATGTCGCTTCCGTCGCTCATGCCGCCTAAGATACCGCCGGCATGGTTGGTTGCTTTGGCAATCCTGCCGTCCGCACCGAGGACAAAGGCATCGTTGTTGTTCTTGCCGGTCGCTTTTGCTACGTCAAATCCGTCCCCGATCTCAAAACCTTTGACGGCACCGATGGACATGACCGCCTTGGCAAGGTTCGCATTAAGCTTCTCGAAGACCGGATCTCCGATGCCGGCGGGCATCCCCTTTATGATACACTCCACAATGCCGCCGGAGGAATTCAGTTCCGCCATGCAGGCATCCAGATAGTTTTCGGCGTTCTCGGCTGCCTCGGCGTCCGGCATATAGAGCGGATTCTTCGTGACTTCGGAAAAATTAAAACGATCGGAAGATACGGCGATCGGGCCGATGGATTTTGTGTAGGTTATAAAGGTAATGCCGAGCTCGTTTAGAATCTTGACGGCGACGGCGCCGGCGGCGACACGCCCGATGGTTTCCCGCCCGGAGGAGCGCCCGCCCCCGCGGTAGTCGCGGAAGCCGTATTTCTGGTCGAACGTGTAATCGGCGTGACCGGGACGGTAATAGGAGGCAATCTCGCTGTAGTCTTTGGACTGCTGGTTGCGGTTGAAGACGACAAGCGAGATCGGGGTGCCGGTCGTCTTTCCTTCAAACACGCCAGAGAGAATCTCTACGGCGTCGTCCTCTTTGCGCGGCGTTGCATATCTGGACTGACCGGGCTTGCGCCGGTCGAGAAACTTCTGGATATCCGCTTCACAGAGAGAAAGTTCCGCCGGACAGCCGTCGATGACGACGCCGACGCCCTTTCCGTGAGATTCCCCCCAGGTTGTGATTTTAAAAAGAGTTCCCAAAGTAGACCCTGCCATGTGATTCCCTCCTGCTTACATAATGATCTTTCTCGATTATAAAAGATTTGACTTTGCGCCGCAACAGAAATATGTTATGATTTGACGGAGCAGAAGTACCAGCAGGCGAGGAGAAGAATATTTCATGATAGAGAAATACCTTGTGAAAAAGATAACAGAGCCGGTGGACTGGAAGGTAACCGTGCCGGGATCGAAGAGCATGACGAACCGCGCGCTTCTTATGGCAGTGCTGTCCGCAGGGACGGTGCGCGTGGAAGGAGTCCTGTTTTCCGATGATTCCAGACACTTTCTGGCGTGTCTTGTGGCGCTCGGCTTTACAGTGGAGATAGAGGAAGAAAAAAAGTGCGTGACCGTGACGGGCTGCGGCGGCAGGATTCCCCGCGGGGAGGCGGTAATCGACGTCGGAAGCGCTGGGACAGCGGCGCGTTTTCTTGCGGCGATGCTCGGATTTTCGGACGGGTGCTATGAGATCCGCTGCTCAGCGCAGATGAAGCGGCGGCCGATGGCGGAACTGTTCGATCTGCTTTCCGGTGCGGGAGCGAAGATTACATTCCTCGAGGAGGAAGGGCATCTTCCGGTGCGCATCACAGGATGCAGATATGCCCGGGCGGATAAGACAGCAGGGGAGACGCCGCGGGAGCTCTCTCTTGACATTACGAAGAGCACACAGTTTTTAAGCGCGCTGCTGTTGATTGCGCCGATGGTTCCGGAAGGGATGAAGATCCACATCACCAGTGAGAAGACGGACGGCTCATACATCCGCATCACGCGGAAGATGATGCAGGAATTCGGCGTGAGTGTCGCTTTTGACGGAAGAGACTACGAGGTGCCGTGCAGAAGTTCCTACCGGAAAGAGACTTATATGGTGGAACCGGATATGTCGGCTGCCTGCTATTTTTATGCGGCTGCGGCTGTGACCGGCGGACGGGCGCTTGTGCGGCATGTGCATATGGACAACACACAGGGAGATCTGCGTTTCCTGGAAGTGTTGGAGCACATGGGATGTACCGCGGACGATACGCCGGAGGGCATCCTGGTAACGGGACCGGCGGACGGTGCGCTACGGGGCATCACAGTCAATATGAACGATTTTTCCGATCAGGCGCTGACCCTGGCGGCGATCGCGCCGTTTGCCGACGCGCCGGTGCGCATAGAGGGAATCGGACATATCCGTGGGCAGGAATGCGACCGGATTCACGCGATACAGACGAACCTGACAGCGCTTGGCATCCGGTGTGAGGAGGAAGAGACGGCTGCCACGATCTATCCCGGCAGCCCCCACGGCGGAAGCGTGGAGACATACGACGATCACCGCGTGGCGATGGCATTTTCCCTGGTCGGACTTAGAACCGACGGGATTGTCATTGAGAACCCGGCGTGCTGCCGCAAGACGTTTGAAAATTATTTTACCGTGTTAAGCGAACTGACCGGGAAGAAGATGGAGGCGTGAAGCAGCGCCGGTGTTGCATGAGTAATAAAAAGGAGACGAAAAACAGATGTATGAATTATTAAAACAGGAAGGACGCGCGAAGAGAGGCGTTTTCCATACGGTGCACGGAGATATCCAGACACCGGTATTTATGAATGTGGGTACGGTGGCTGCCATCAAGGGAGCTGTCTCCACGGAAGATTTAGAGCAGATCAAATGTCAGGTGGAGCTGTCAAACACCTACCATCTGCATGTGCGCACCGGAGACAAGCTGATCAAGGAAGTGGGAGGACTGCACAAGTTTATGTCATGGAATCGTCCGATTCTTACGGATTCCGGCGGATTTCAGGTGTTCTCCCTGGCTGGGCTCCGCAAGATCAAGGAGGAGGGCGTCTATTTCCACTCGCATATTGACGGGGCAAAGATTTTCATGGGACCGGAGGAGAGCATGCAGATCCAGTCCAATCTCGGTTCCACGATCGCTATGGCGTTCGATGAATGCCCGCCGGCGCTTGCCGAGCGGAAATATGTGGAGGATTCCGTGGCACGGACGACACGTTGGCTGGAGCGCTGCAAGAACGAGATGCAGCGCCTCAATGGGCTGGAGGATACCGTGAACCGTCACCAGATGCTGTTCGGCATCAACCAGGGAGCCATCTACACGGACATCCGGATCGACCATGCAAAGCGGATTTCCGAGCTGGATCTGGACGGCTATGCGGTCGGCGGACTTGCGGTCGGCGAGACACACGAGGAGATGTACCATGTGCTGGATGAGACCGTGCCTTATCTTCCGGTGAACAAGCCGACCTATCTCATGGGAGTCGGAACGCCGGCCAATATTCTGGAGGGAGTGGAGCGCGGCATTGACTTCTTCGACTGTGTTTATCCGTCCCGCAACGGCCGACATGGCCATGTATACACGAACCAGGGCAAGATCAACCTGTTCAACCAGAAGTACGAGAAGGATATGCGCCCGATCGAAGAGGGCTGCGGCTGCCCGACCTGCCGCCGCTACAGCAGAGCCTATATCCGCCATCTGCTCAAGGCAAAAGAGATGCTTGGCATGCGCTTATGTGTTCTGCACAATCTGTACTTCTACAACACGATGATGGAAGAGATTCGGGATGCGCTGGATGCCGGAAACTTTGCCTCCTACAAGGAAGAAAAGCTATACAGCATGGGACAGATCAACCGGGAAAAGGAAATGGAAAAGTAAGAGGGAAAAGGCTTGCCAAACAGCGAGGTTTTGTGTACAATACTCTTTAATGAAGTCGGATGACTTCGGACAAGTTTATGATTTTAGGAGGATATCAGATGTTTTCAATCTTAGCAACAGAGAGTGCGTCATCCGCTGGCTGGATCAGTATGGTGGTGTGGCTGGTTATTTTATTTGCGTTTATGTATTTCTTCATGGTTCGTCCGCAGAAGAAGGAACAGCAGAAGAAGAACTCCATGCTTGCAGAACTTGCAGTGGGAGATACGATCTTAACAACAAGCGGTTTTTATGGAACAGTGATCGATATTGCTGATGATACAGTAATCGTTGAGTTCGGAAGCAACAAGAACTGCCGCATCCCGATGCAGAAGGCAGCGATCTCCGCAGTGGAGAAGCCGGAAGAAGCAGCTGAATAAGCAGGATATTGAATGGAAATCTAAGAGAATCTGCCTTGTAGCAATACAGGGCAGATTTTTTTGATCATAGGGGAATTATTATGAAAGTGATGAGAAAAAAATATACGGCGATGGAAATGGAGGAAGATATATGAAAAAGCAGCATGAAAAAATGATTCTTTGGATCATTATTGTAATATCGGTTTTATCGGTGGTGCCACTTTTGCACTTATCCATGTACAACCATCCGTCTGGAGACGATTACTGGTATGCATCAGAAACCTATCATGCGTGGAGAGATACACATTCCCTGTGGGAGGTGTGCAGGGCGGCATTTGCAACTTCAGCCGAGTTTTACCAGACCTGGCAGGGACTTTACGCCTCCGCGGTGATACAGGCACTGGAGCCCGGTATTTTTGGCGAAGCGTGGTATCGGATAGCTGCGTGTCTGATTCTTACGGCTCTGTATGGTGCAAATCTGATTTTTGCATGGCAGGTGCTGTACAGAAAGCTTGGAATGGGCAGGCTGGAGGCGGCAGCCTTTGGTTTTATGATGTCGGCTCTGATGCTGCAGTGGATTCCATCGGCAGTGCAGGGAATCTACTGGTACAATGGTGCGGTCAATTACACGTTTTTCTTCTGCGTATTATTGCTGCTTGTTTCGGCGGCATTGTGGTTGGGAGGAAAGGGAAAGAGACGCATCCTGCAGATGGTTCTTACGGGACTGCTTGGACTGCTTCTGGCAGGCGGTAATCACGTGACGGCATTTGGCGGAATCCTTTTTCTGGCAGGCTGTGTGATTTATGGAGGAGTGGTACATCGAAAGCCGTTTTTTGTAGACAGTCTGGTGGTACTGGCAGTGACAGTTGGAGGTTTTCTGATCAATGTGCTCTCTCCCGGCACGAGGGTACGCCAGTCGGCATTTGAAAATACCCCGGGCTTTTTTGAAACCATCTGGCTTGCAACGAAATGGGGAATTAGTGCGATCAACCAGTGGATGGGGCTGAAAATACTCATCGGCATGGTAGCGTTCCTTCCGTTTATCCTGCGTGCGGCGCAGCGGCTGTACCGAGAGAAGGGATTCCGTTTTTCATATCCGCTGGTGGTGGTAGTTCTGGCGGTGGGGTATATCTGTGCATTGTATTGTCCGCCATATTATGGAATGGGAGCAGCAGGTGATGGAAGACTGGCAAATGTGGTGTATTTTACGTATGTGCTGCTACTGTTTGTCGTAGAGTTCTATTTGTGCGGATGGCTGGTGCGTGTCCTTGCTGGGGACACTGCTTCGGAGAATGTCATAAACCAGCTCTCCCATGGCCATCTGGCTGTGACGGGGGTGCTGCTGCTTGGGGTGCTCATCGGCTGCGGGGAGAGCTCGACTGCTTATCAGGCACATTTGCAGATCAAAACAGGAACTGCGCAGAGATACTCGCAGGAAGCGTATGAAAGACACGATACATTAGAGGCGGCGAAGGGAACGGATGCACTCGTGGATGCTTATACAGAGCAGCCCTATATGATTTGTATGGATGATATTACAGAGGATGCAGAGGACTGGCGCAACCAGAATCTGCTCGCCTATTTTGAACTGAAAAGTGTTGCGTTAAAAAAGCAGTAAATAAGACCAGGTTATGGAATACATGAAAAAGAAAAATAGATTCAGAGGTTGCATTGTTTCCCGAGATACATTATTATAGAATTTATATACTGTCTGTTAGTAATGTGCTAAAGTCAATACAAGACGGATTCCTGCATGGCAGGAAGAAAAGAGGGAATAGAGAGATGGAATATAAGGTAGGCGTGATTTCCGGCGACGGGATCGGACCGGAGATCGTAACAGAGGCAAAGAAAGTTCTGGATCAGATTGGAAAGATCTACGGACATGTGTTCCGCTATGAAGAGATTCTGATGGGAGGCTGCTCCATTGACGCGACGGGTGAGCCGCTCACGGATGCGGCGATCGCTTCCGCGAAGGCTTCCGATGCGGTGCTGATGGGTTCGATCGGCGGCAACACATCGACTTCGCCGTGGTATCAGCTGCCGCCGGAGAAGAGACCGGAGGCGGGACTTTTAAAGCTCCGCAAGGCGCTGAACCTGTTTGCCAACTTAAGACCGGCATATTTATATGAAGAATTAAAAGCCGCATGCCCGCTTCGGGACGACATCATCGGGGACGGATTTGACATGATGATTATGCGGGAACTGACCGGCGGACTGTATTTCGGAGCGCGCAAGACCGAGGAAGTGGACGGCGTGCTGACAGCGACGGATACGCTGACCTACGATGAGAACGAGATCAGACGGATCGCTAAGCGCGGTTTTGACATTGCCATGAAGCGGCGCAAAAAGGTGACGAGTGTAGATAAGGCAAACGTGCTGGATTCCTCGAGACTCTGGAGAAAGATCGTCGAGGAGGTGGCGCAGGATTACCCGGAAGTGACCTATGAGCATATGCTCGTGGACAACTGTGCGATGCAGCTGGTCAAAGATCCGGCGCAGTTCGATGTGATCCTGACCGAAAATATGTTTGGCGATATTCTTTCGGATGAAGCGAGCATGGTGACCGGCTCGATCGGTATGCTGTCTTCCGCAAGCTTAAACGATACAAAGTTCGGCTTATATGAACCCAGTCACGGCAGTGCGCCGGATATCGCGGGCAAAGATCTCGCAAATCCCATTGCAACTGTGCTGAGCGCTGCCATGATGCTGCGTTACACCTTTGATCTGGATAAAGAGGCAGAAGCAGTGGAAGAAGCGGTTCGCAAGGTTCTGGCAGAGGGCTACCGCACCGGAGATATTATGGCCGCAGGGTGTACATTAGTTGGATGCAGCAAGATGGGCGATCTGCTTGCAGAGCGGATTTGATTTTTGACAACAGAATGCGAGGAACGAACAAATGAGAAGTGATAATGTAACAAAAGGCGTCCAGCAGGCACCGCACAGAAGTCTGATGAATGCACTGGGAATGACAGAGGAGGAAAAGAACAGACCGCTGATCGGTATCGTAAACTCCTATAACGAAATCGTGCCCGGACATATGAACCTGGATA
>ERZ827528.1662-NODE-1662-length-22415-cov-8.411315_pt1 | contig 22415 bp, 19 predicted proteins | sample MGYA00519768_ERZ827528 | MGnify/ENA primary metagenome ERZ827528 (study PRJEB31778, sample SAMEA3449343) | human gut metagenome | biome: human gut; feature: human-associated habitat; material: faeces | place: United Kingdom | collected 2010/2012 ...
TATAGTAACCTTCCCTCTAACAGATATAAATGCATTCGCTGCTATTCCTACATGATTTCCAATCACCAATCCCTCTCCAAGCTCTCTTATAACACCTGTACACTCAATAATACTATTTCTACCTAATGAAAAATTAGTACCTATTTTTATTCCCTCATTAGACATTGCATTTATAAAACATCCATCTTCTATGATTAAACTTTTCCCAGCTATAATTTTTTTACCACTAAGTATTTTTACTCTTTTTCCTATAAACGCAATTCCAGAGCATTTTTTTAATTTTATTCTTACTTTAAATCCTCTAAAAACTTGAATTACTCTATTTAATAAAATTTCAAATAAATCTATATCACTTATATTATCATCAACTTTGTATGGTTCTTTTTTTAATATTGATATTAACTTTGATATTAAAAATTTCATATTATCATGCCTTCTCTCTAATTTATATAATTTTCTCTAACTCTTCCCTATTTAATACTTCTTTTCTTCCGACAGAATAATAATCTATATTATATTTTTCAACTTCATGTTTATCATAACAATTACGTCCATCATATATAACGGCAGTGTTCATTAATTCTTCGTATTTACTTAAATCTAAAGATTTTATTTCATTCCATTCTGTAAATATAAATGCCATATCAGCACCTTCTAATGCCTCTTCTGGTGAAAGTGCATAATCTATTTCAGTTGGATATAATTTTTTAAAGTTATTTATTCCCACTGGATCATATGCCACTATTTCAGCACCTTCATCTAACAATCTTCTGACATTAGGTATTGATGGTGCTTCTCTTAAGTCATCTGTACCAGGTTTAAAAGTAAGTCCTAAAACTGCTACTTTCATTCCTTTTAATGAACCGAATTCTTGTTTAGCTTTTCTAAATAATTTATATTTTTGATTTTCATTTACTTCTATAGTAGCTTTTATTGTTTTTATCTCGTATCCACTATCATTAGCTAACCAGTGAAGTGCTTTTGTATCTTTTGGGAAACAAGACCCTCCATATCCAAGACCAGCATTTAAGAATTTGTTTCCTATTCTAGGGTCATAACTCATTCCTTTTGCAACATCTTCTATATCAGCTCCAACTATTTCACAAACATTTGCCATTTCATTCATAAATGAGATTTTTAATGCTAAGAAATCATTTGAAGCATATTTTATCATTTCTGCACTTCTTCTATTTGTTACAACTATAGGTTGATTAAATCTTTCATATACATATCTTAATTTTTCTTCTGCTTTTCTAGATTCTACACCTATAACTATTCTAGATGCATTTAATGTATCTACTACTGCTGTTCCTTGTGCTAAGAATTCTGGGTTTGATGCAACTTCTATTTTCACATTATGTACTAAGTTTTCTTTTAAAAATTCTTCCACCTTGTCATTTGTACCTATTGGAACTGTTGATTTTACAACTACTAAGCAGTCATTTGTTACATTTTCTGCAATTTGTTTGCATACTGCAAATACATAATCTAAGTTAGCTGAACCGTCCACTCTTTCTGGCGTTCCTACTCCGATAAATACTATATCTGCATTTTTATATGCATTTTTATAATCAACAGTAAAGTTTAATCTATTTTCTTTATAGTTTCTTTCTAATAATTCATCTAATCCTGGTTCATATATAGGTGATATACCTTGTTTCATTAACTCAACTTTTTGTCTATCAATATCTACACATGTAACATTATGTCCAACTTCTGATAAGCAAGCTCCTGTTACAAGTCCTACATATCCAGTTCCGGCTACTACTATATTCATTTTTATTCTCCCCTATTTATTAACTCTATTTGTTATATCTTCTATTATCCTATCCAATTTCTCATCAACAATCTCTTGATTATCTCCATTACATCCAAAATAGAACTTAATCTTTGGCTCTGTTCCCGATGGTCTAACAGCTATCCAACTTCCATCTTCTAAAACAAACTTAAGAACATCTGATTTTGGAAGGTCATTTATTCCTTTTTTATAATCTCTAATCTCACTAACTTTTATATCGGCTATTGAAGCTATATCTGAAGTTCTGAAACTATTCATAATATTTTGAATTTGTTTCATACCATCAATTCCTTTTAAAGTTATAGATTTTAATTCTTCTTTATAATATCCGTACTTTTTATATACTTCTTGAAGCCCTTCGTATAAAGTCATTCCTTTATCGTAGTAATAAGCTGCCATCTCGCATATTAAAAGTGATGATACTACTCCGTCTTTATCTCTTGCATGAGTTCCTACTAAGTATCCGTAACTTTCTTCATAACCCATTACAAATGTTCTATCTTTATTTTGTTCAAATTCGTTTATCTTTTCTCCGATAAATTTGAACCCTGTTAATGTGTCTATACAATCAACACCATTTTCTTTTGCTATTTTAGCTCCTAGTTCTGATGTAACTATTGTTTTTACTATTGTTGGATTTACTACATTTGATATTTTTTCTTTATTATTACTGATTACATAGTCTACTAATAATGAACCAACTTGGTTACCGTTAAGTACTACATATTCTCCTTCGTTGTTTTTTACTACAACTCCAACCCTGTCGCAATCTGGATCTGTTCCTAGTATTATGTCGGCACCAGATTCTTTTGCCATATTTATAGCTATTTCGAATACTGCTTTTTCTTCTGGGTTTGGATATTCAACTGTTGAGAAATTACTATCTGGTAATTCTTGTTCTTTTACAACTTCTACATTTTTAAATCCAGCTTGTTTTAAAACTTGTCTTACTGGAATATTTCCTGTTCCATGTATCGGTGTGTAGATTATTTTTATTTTGTCTCCAACTCTGTCGATTATATCTTGGTTTATTATTTGTTCTTTTACTGCATTTATAAATTCTTCATCTACTCTGTTGTTTAGTATTTGAATTAAATTATCTCCAAATCTAGTAGTTGGTATCTTGCTGTAATCATCTATTTTATTTACTTCTGATATTATTTCATTTGCAACATCTGGACAAACTTGTCCTCCATCTTCACCATAAACTTTATATCCGTTGTATTCTGGTGGATTGTGGCTTGCTGTTATTACAATTCCAGCTACACAATTTAAATTTCTTACTGCAAATGATAATTGTGGTGTGCTTCTTAAGTCATCAAATATATATGCTTTTATTCCACAAGCTGCTAATGTTTTTGATGCTTCTATGCAAAATTCTTTTGATTTGTGTCTACTGTCATATGCTATTACTACTCCCCTTTGTTGACCTTCGTTTCCGTATTTTTTTAATATATAATTGGAAAGGCCAAAAGTAGCTTTTCTTACTGTGTATATATTGATTCTGTTAGTCCCGTGACCTATAACTCCTCTAAGTCCTCCAGTCCCAAACTCTAATTCTTTATAAAATCTATCTTCTATTTCTCTTTCATTATCTTGAATTCCTTTTAATTCTTCTTTTGTTTCTTTATAAAAGTATGGATTCCTCATCGATTCATCATAACGCTTTTTGTATTCCCTCATTTACTTACTCTCCTATGATGCATTATTGTCTCCAAATAATACTTTTACCGTTTTTAATATCAATTTTATATCTAATAATAAATTTCTAGTTTTTATATATTCTAAGTCCATATCTACCCATTCATCAAATCCGATATTATTTCTTCCGCTTACTTGCCATATACATGTAAGTCCTGGTTTTACGAGTAACCTTTGCATTTGGTATGGATTGTATTCTCTAACTTCCCTTGGTATTGGCGGTCTTGGTCCAACTAAGCTCATATCTCCTTTTAAAATATTAAATAATTGCGGTAATTCATCTAAGCTAGTTTTTCTTATAAATTTGCCCACCTTTGTTATCCTTGGGTCATCAGCCATTTTGAATGCTGGTCCTGTTTGTTCGTTTTTATGTTGTAAATCCTTTAACAATTCCTCGGCATTGTGAACCATACTTCTAAATTTGTACATTTTAAAAGTATTTGGGTGTTGGCCATTTCTCTCTTGACAGAAGAAAATACTCCCTTTTGGATCTTCTATCTTTATAAGAACGGCTACTATTAAAAATACTGGTGATAAAACTATTATTCCGGCCAAAGAACATATTATGTCTATGCTTCTTTTTATAAAAAGATATAATTTTGATTCCCTCTCTAAAATCTTACTTATCTCAATACCCTCTGTGAAATCTTTATTTTCGTTTCTAGAGATATTTTTTTCCATAATTGAACTCCCCCCTCTATATAACAAAAATTAAGTTGTTTTTTTATTTATTTTCATTGTAATAGTAGTTATAATATTCGCTATTTGTATCTGTTTTAAATTTATTAAGTATAACGCCTACTATATTTGCTTTTACACCATCTAATCTTTCTTTTGCTATTTTTGCTAAGTTTGAGTCTACTTCATTTGCCCCTACTACAAATATAACTCCATCTGAATATGCGGAAATTATCGAAGCATCACTCACCACACCAACTGGCGGACTATCTATAAATATATAATCATATTCATCTTTTATGCTTTCTATAAATTCGCTCATTTTTTTCGATGATAAAACTTCTGCTGGGTTTGGCGGTATTGTTCCACCTGTTAATATGTATAAATTTTCTTGTTTTGTTTTCTTTACACAATCTTGAATATTTCTTTTCCCTAATAAAATATCCATAAGACCTTGTGTATTTGATGTGTCAAACATTTTACTTATACTTGGGTTTCTTAAATCTGCATCTATTAAAAGAACTTTTTTATCTATTTTTGCAAAACTTACACCTAAATTAGATAATACTGTTGTTTTACCCTCATCTTTTTTAGAACTTGTTATACAGATTATCTTTAAATCTTTATCTAAGTTTGAAAACTCTATCCCAGTCCTTATAGTTCTATATGCTTCTGATATGTTCGATTGTGGTTTTTCTAAACTTGTTATTTTTCCCATAATATCTCCTATTATCCATAATCGTTATTTTATTTATATTTTATAATTCTTTTGGTATAACACCTAATAATGGTAACCCCAATTCTCTGTCTATATCTTGTGGTGTTCTCATTTTATTATTTAAAAATTCCATTAAAAAGATACTAAATAGTCCCACCATTATTCCAAGTACACCAGCTATTAATATATTCATTTTTTTATTTGGTGCAACTGGGTTTGTAGGTACTTGTGCCTTATCTATAACTTCTACACCATTTGCATCAGCTATTCTTATAGCTTCTTCTGTAAATACTGTTGGTATTTCATTTGCTATTTTTGCTGCATTATCATTATCCGTGTCTTGAACTGATACTTTTATAATTTGTGTGTCTGTTACTGTTGAAACTGATATTTTACTTGATAAACTTCCATATGATTCTTTTAAGTTTAAGTTTTTTATAACATCGTCTAAAACTTTTCTTGATTTTATTATTTCCCCATATGTTACAGCTAATTGTTGTGTTGTTTTTATTTGATCACTAGAAACTGTATTTGTTCCCTCAACTTTTTCTGTTTTTACAATTAATGTAGTTTCTGCTTGATATACTGGTTTCGCTATAAAGAAACTATATACTGAACTTATAGCTACACATATAACACATAGTATGGCCATTATATACCATTTCTTTTTTATAATAGAAAAATATTCTCTTAAATCTATTACCTCTTCTTCCAATTTGTTCCCTCCCCATTTCAAATTTCTACAATATTATTTTTAAATAATACTCAATTTCATTTTTTTCATTAGTGAATATTATAATATGTTTTATACTGGTTGTATATATAAAATTTTATTTTTTTAAATTTTTTTAAAATTATATAGGAAAACGTTATCTGAGCCTGTCGAGATGTATTTGTTATTGTTATTTTTTGTCGTATTTTAGATATTTTTAAAACTAAAATTAAATAATTATTTTAATTTATTTTATAAAATAATATGGAAATAATATAGGGTTAGTAAAAAAATATATTTTATTTTTTAGATTTGTTTTTTACATAAGAAAAAAGCTCTGATGAAAATCATCAGAGCTTACTGGCGGAGAAGGAGGGATTCGAACCCTCGCACCGGTTAACCCAGCCTAATCCCTTAGCAGGGGATCCTCTTGAGCCACTTGAGTACTTCTCCATTTCTATTACAAGTATATACTATTTTTTTACAGTAGTCAATAATTTATTTTTATTTTATTTATCATTTTAAAAAAATAGATAATGCTTCTTCGAATTTTATCTTATATAAAATCCAAAGAAGCATTTTTAATCTAATTATATTTATGAAATTTGAGTATCTTTTAATTTTTCACCTTTATTTGATTTGCTTGATGTAACTACAATAGATATTACAGATACTATCAATACTGGAATTACCCAGCTTAATCCAACTTCAGCTAAAGGTAGACTTTGTATAAATCCTACTTTTAAAACATTCATTACACCGAATAAACATGCAACTATTGCTGATATATTAAAGACTGCATTGCTTTTTATTTTGTTGCTCATTAGTGTTAATACTATTAATGTTACTGCAACTGGGTAGATTATATCTAGTAATGGTCCTGCAACTTTTATAATATCACTTACTCCTACAGTTGATATTACAGTTGATATAGCACAAATAGCTACTACTAAAACCTTATAGCTTAATCTTCCTTTTGATACTTCTTCATAATATTCTGCTGCTACTGAAGTTAATCCAACTGCTGTTGTAAGACAAGCAAAGAATACTATTATAGCTAATAAAACTTTTCCCCAATACCCCATTATTAAATGAGTTAATGTTGTAAGCAGTAAAGTTTGTCCTATTTCTGGGTCAAGGCTAGTTGATGCTGTAGCTCCTATATAACATAATCCTCCATAAACTAATATTAAAAATATAGCTGCTACTGCATTCGATTTTATTAATATTTTACGTTTTTCGGCTCTATTAGTATATCCTTTAGAGATTATTGAGTTCATTACAAGTGCTGCAAGTGCTACTGCTCCTAAAGCATCCATTGTTTGATATCCTTGAGCTATACCTTCTGCAAATACGTTGTTTTCTATTTGTGGAACTTGGCTCATATCTCCTATTGGTGTAGCAATACCTTTTATTATTAATATAGCTAATGATACTAAAAGTATTGGTGTTAATACTTTTCCTATTACATCGACTACTTTTGATTTTGTTATTGTAAGTGCTATAACTATTAAAAAGAATATTATTGAAAATACTAGTGGATTAAAATTAGGTAATAGCGGTAATATACTTATTTCAAAAGTTGTAGCTGCAGTTCTTGGTATAACAACTGCTGGTCCTATACATGTAATCATTGTTAAACCTAATAGTAAGCCTATTCTTTTATCAACTCTAGATGATATTGATACTGCACCATCTTTTTCATAGTCATGATCTAAAGATGTCATAATTCCTGATACGCCTAGGATTATGTCTGCTAGTACATAACCTATAAACCCTACAATCCATGCAGATCCTGTCATAAATCCTAAAAATGGTGGAAATATTAGATTCCCTGCTCCAAATAACATTGAGAAAATCGCGAATCCTATAACCATAAAATCCATTTTACTTTTTTCGTTTAAATTTGTTTTATTCAAAGTCGTAATCCCCCTATATTTAAAATATATAACTTTATAATTGTTTCCTCTGTTTTATAATCTATCTTTATTTCTGTTAATATATTAACTATAAAATTTTTATATTAAAATAATAAATATAATATAAAAAATTTTATTATTTGAACTGTTCTGATTTAAGGTTACCATAATTTTCATTATTTTTTCAATATTTAGCATTCTATTATTTATTTTTTAAACTATAATTGCCATTTTAGTTGTTTTTTTTATTTTAAAAATTATTAGACTTTATTTATTCTTGAAATTCATCTTAATTTTATTTATTTTATTAATAAACATAATCATCTAAATTTTTACAATTTTAGGAAAATAGATTTTGAATTTTATTTTATTTTAATTAGCTAGAATATTTATAATATTATAGCTTCTTATTTTTTTGATAAAAAATATACTTTTGGTTTTAGTTTTTTAAAACAAAATAGAAAATTTATATAAAAAACTTATTTTAAACAATAAAATAGCTAATTTCTATAATATAAATTTCATTATAAAAATTAGCCATTTTGACTGTCATAAATTTTGCATAATATGGTCATATAAAAAACATATGCGTTACAAAACCCTATTTTAAGTATACTTTATATATATTTCAACTATATATTTATTTTGTATTTATCTATAAATTTTGAACTATGTGAATCTGAGCCAAGAACCACCTTTACATTATATTTTTTGATTAATTCAGCTAAATAACCGCTTATATATACTTCCCCACAATCTTCTTTAAATAATCCTGCTACATTATAATCCAGTTCATATTCTTTTTCACTTATTAATTTGACCAATTCTTCTAGTTTTTTATTTTTTGAATAATCATATGGGAATTTTTTATTGTATTTTCTCACTAGGTTTAAGTGACCTATTCTTTTTGGTTTATATTCGCCTAAATCAGCATTTACAGCCTTTATAAGCGTGTCATAGTATAAGTTATAGACCGATTCGATTGAACCTAATAAGTTTACTATTTTTTCGAATTCTTCACTGCTAAAGTCCATACAGTAATATTCATCTTTTATTTTTATCATATGTACTGACAATATGCCGTCTTCTAAATATTTTCCGTATTCATCTAACAAAGATTTTATTTCTTTTTCAAATCCTTCTACGTAATCAACCTCTGCACCTACATTTATTTTAATCTTATCTTTATATCTATCTTTTAATTTATTTACGTCATTTATATAACTCTTCAATTGCTCTAATTTTATAGAACTATCATTATTTGGAGCTGGGTCTGTAAATCCTTTTGGTAATGGAAAATGCTCAGTAAATGATATTTCATCAAGCCCTACCTTTATAGCTTTTTCTACATATTGTTCAAATTTATCATCTGTCCCATGAGGGCAGTATGGTGTATGTATATGTCCATCTTTCATAATTCTTCTCCTTATTCAAAAAAAGAACAATACAATGTTACTTGTATTGTTCTTATGATTAATTACATATTTTTCTTAGCTTCAACTAACATTTCGTTAGCTTTGTTCATATATTCTATAGCTTTTTCTATGCACTGAGCTGTTTCAGTTTTACCCATAGCTTTAGCTTTTTCTACCCATTCTTGGAATCCTTCTTCATGAGATTGATTGTGGTTTACCCAATGAACTAGTAATATGTTTAAAGTTTTTTCATCTTTATTTTCTGCAACTGTTCCGTGGTCATGTCCACAACCGCATCCATCTCCGTGATCATGTTCATGAGTATGTTCGTGTCCGTGGTCATGTCCGTGGTCGTGTCCGCATCCACAGTCATCCCCGTGACTATGAGTGTGAGCATGTTCGTGTCCATGGTCATGTCCGCATCCGCATCCATCTCCATGATCGTGGTGGTTTCTTATTATGTCTTTGTTAAATATCATTTTGTTTCTCCTCCAATTATTTTATGTTGAATTCTTTTTTAATAACCTTTATTGTATCTTTTATTAATAAAGATAATGGTTTATTTTCTACCCCTACTAAAGAAAAATTCTCTGGCATAATAGGTAACAATATTTTCAGGGCTTCGCTATCGCATATTGCCTCGCTTATTTTACTAGTAACCTCACCCATCATTGTATTAGGCATAGTCACTGCAATCGGTGCTACTATTATATTTGCTTTTTTAGATGATACTACTATAGCATTTTCCCCTGTAGCACCTTTATTAGCATGGGATTTCATCATTGCGCTAGTAGCAATTGAATTCGTCCCTAAAGCATATATTTCTATATATGTTGGTAACTCTTCTCTTAAAGATGATATAATTTGGGCGCCTATTCCCCCGCCCATTCCATCTATTACTGCTATTATCATGTGCTATACCTCATTTTGATATTTAATAACTAAGATAAATTTTAGTATCTAGATACTATTATTAATCTTGAGCTAATATTATTTTGTGATCTATTAATTTTATTTCTTTTATATACCCATCTAATATTTTTTCTTCACCTAATAAATCAGTTAGATATACTTTTCCATTTGTAGGAGTTACATCTACTACATTTTCCATAACTCTTGTTAATTCGTTATTTTTTCCTAATAAAAATGCTGAAGATTCACACATATAAATCACCCTCCTAATTAATCCCCTTAAAGCGATTTTTTATAAAAAAAACCAAAAAAGATTCCTAAAGTATTACTATACTATAGAAACCTTCATGATTTCGTTAAACATTATTATCCTTAACTTCAGTATAGCACTACTGTTATTGGAAAGTCAAACACAATATGTAAAATATTGTATTTGACTTCAATTCCATTTTGTTATCACTAAATTATCCTTCTAATATAGCTTTTACACTTGGGAATGCATCTATATTTGTATGAGGTAGGAAGCAACAAGATATAAATTCATCCATATATGTTGGATATACACTTAATTCAACATAAGTCATTACTTCTCCTATTTCCTCTAATTTAGCTTTAGCTTCATCACTTAATAATGTCAAATAAGAACCTATAAGTGAACTGTTTCCTATGTATTGGAATTTTTCTCTGTCTATATCAGGAAGTAATCCTATAAATACAGAGTTTTCAATATTTAAGTGGTTTCCTATACCACCTGCTATATAAACTTTATCTACACAATCGAAATCCATACCTAAACTTTCAACTAATGTAGCAGCTCCTGAATATATAGCTCCTTTAGTTCTTATAAAGTTATCTATATCTACTTCTGTTATAAATAAATCTTCTGTTAGGTGTTCATTATCTTTTGCAAATGCTAATACATATTCACCTATATCATTTTCATCAAATCTTATTCTTTCATTATCTAAATCTCTATGTATTTTACCTCTTCTGTCGATTACTTTTTTCTTAAGCATTTCACAGATTAAATCTATTATACCTGAACCACATATACCTATTGCTGGCTCACCATCAATTGTATTTAATTTTGGCACTAAAGTATCTGGATCTATATCTACGCTATCTACTGCTCCAGCAGACGCTCTCATACCACAGCTAATTCCTCCACCTTCGAATGCTGGACCTGCTGAACAAGCACAACTCATCATAAAGTCTTGGTTACCAAATACTATTTCACCATTAGTACCTAAGTCAATAAATAGAACATTTTCTTCGTTAGCCCATATACCAGAAGCAAGTACACCAGATGTGATATCTCCACCAACATAACTAGCTACGTTTGGTGATAAATAAACACCTGCACTTGGATTTATATCTAGTCCAACTTCTTTAGCATTTAATTTTGGTGATTTAAAGAATGGTGGTATGAATGGTTCTAATCTTAGGTAGTCTGGGAATATTCCTAAGAATAAAGTAGACATTGTTGTATTTCCTGATGCAACAACGCTAACTATATTATTTCTCTTAACCCCTGATTCTTTTACTAATTCATTTATTAACATATTTAAAGTATCATCAACTACAGCAGCTTTTGCTTTTTCTATGTTGTTTTTCTTAATAGCATAAACTATTCTGTTTATAACATCAGCACCAAATTGAAGCTGTCCATTACCTGATGCACCTTTTTCTACAACTTCATTTGTTATCATATTTACTAAACATACAACAACAGAAGTAGTACCTATATCTATTGCTAAACCGTATAATTCACTTTCTGTGTTTCCTGGTTCAACATCTATTATTTCTAATCTATCATCAAATTCTCTATATGTAATAGTTATTTCAAAGTTATTTTTTCTAAATGCTTTTGGTATTACTTTTAGAACTTCTATATCATAAGTCATTTGTTTTCCAAAGTTCATACTTATATGTCTTTCTAATCTGTCTACATCACTTATATTGTCGTCTAATGTAGGTTCATCAAGAGTTATACAAGTTTTCTTTATATTGTTTTCTAATTTTATATTGTGGTTTTCTGCTATTTCTACGGCTTTATCAAATAATGCTTTATCCTTAGCTTTATCCCCACCTTCAACTTTCATTCCTCTCATTGCCATGTCTAAAGAAGAATTTGTAAGAACTTCTATATCTCCAATTATTGTTGTACAACATGCTAATATATAACCATTAGCCTTATCTTCATCAGTTAAATGAGAAGATACTTCTTGATTGACTTCCCCTGTTAATAGTTTTACTTTACATTTTCCGCAACTTTTACTTCCGTTACATGGAGCTTCTATAAATACATCTGCTCTTCTTGCAACTTCTAGTAAATTATCCCCTACTTCACATTCTATTGTTTTGCCTGATGGTCTAAAAACAACTTTCGCCATAATTTATCCTCCCCTGAAATTATAATACTTACATATTATTTATTAAATAAACCTCAATATTATTTTATCATATTCGACATATAATAAGTTAAAAAGTTCGTTATTAATTTCTCAAATTTTAATATATTTAATTATATTAAAAAAAGCCTTCTATCTGAAGACTTTTAAATTCAAATATTGTTAATTAAGTTATCAAAAATAGACCAATTTTTACAATTAGTCATTTTATTGATCTTAACCTAACCTAATTAATATTGTGAAATTATCCTATCTCCCGAGGTAAATCACTTTTAATTTAGGCAGGTCTCCTGACTTAATTTCATCCTACTTCCAACCTTCCCGTAAAATACAGTGGCTTAATGGTTTCGTCTATATTACAGTAGCGGGAACTGTAAAGGATTTTCACCTTTTTCCCTATTAATTTCGATTAAGAAAACCTAAATTTATATTCAATTTTAACTTTGGTGAATATAATATTTCATAAAATTATTAAATTAAAAGTATAGCAAAAGCGCGTGCACTCACTTTCGCTATACTTTTTTATTTATTTATCTGAAATAATCGGGTTCAAATACTATTCAGCTAAAGAAGCTTCGTATTGTTCAGCAGTTAATAATGCTTCGTATTCAGCCATGTCAGCAACTTTTATTTTGCATATCCAAGCATCGTATGGAGCTTCATTAACGTATTCTGGTTCGTCTTCTAATTTTTCATCATTTGCTTCAACAACTTCACCAGATAAAGGTGCGAATAATTCAGAAGCAACTTTTGAAGATTCTATTACACCAAAATCTACATCTTTAGTTAATTCATCTTCTACATCTGGTACATCTACGTATAGAACTTCACCAAGTTGGTCTTGAGCAAAGTCTGTTACTCCTATGTAGGCATATTCCCCATCTAATTTTGCCCAAGTATGTTTTGGACTATATTTTCTATCGTTTAGTATTTCCATGTTCATTTTCCCCCTAATCGTATTTTCTTAAATTAATCGAAAATTATTCTCCCATTATGAAATCCATTTCTAAAGCTGGATGTCCTTTTTCTGATAAGAAAGCACAAACTGCTTCAGAATCAACTGCTATTGTTTCGTCACAGATATAGTCAGTAAAGTTTTCTATACCAGCCATTTCTTTAACTGTTTTATTTAATTTTTCTCCAACAGCGTCTTTTAATTCTTTAGGCATCCATACTATTCTTTCTGGTCCACCTTCAGTGTAAGCGAATTTCTTAGAAGATATGAAATGTCTACCATGACCCATGAATCCTGGAGTTTGAACCCCACCACCTGTCATAGATGCTAATTCACCGAATGTCATACCAACTGGAGTAGTACCAGCATATTCTCTGTTTACTATTACTAATCCGTTAGCTTCTGGCATTATACCACATATACATTCGAAGCATCCACAAGAAGTCATTGGATCTTCCATGATAGAATATAATGTTACGTTTTCTACAGCACCTTGAGATATTTCATTAACAGCATCAGACATTGATTGCCAGATACCTTTCTTTTCATCTAGGCAAGGACCTTTAGCTATTGGTTGACATGGTCCTGTTGGGTTAAGTTCTTTAGTAGCTTTAGCATCTAACCAAGAAACTGCACCACATAATCCAAGTCTTTCTGGAGTTACTATACAAACGTGTGCTGGAGCGAATGCTTGACACATGTTGCAAGAATAGAAATCATCAACTGCTTCGTCAGTTAATTGTTCTAATCTGTCATCTCTAGCGTTGTATCTTTCGATAGCTTCATGTTTTCTTTCTTCTACTATTTTTTCATCAGTAATTATAGTTATAGCACATTTATCAACAACTGCATCGAATTCGTCTTTCATCATAGCGTACATAACTTCACCTATGTGTTTTAATTGGAATCCTTTAGCAACGTCGTCTTTAGATATTCTTACCCAAGCTTGGTCTCTTTGTCCAACGTGCATTAAACCTTCAGTGTAGTTCATGAAGTAGTGGAATCTTCTTTCAAGAACTGGTTCGAAGTCGTCTTGCATTGCTCTACCAGCAACTTGAACGATTATTGCAAGAGGTAATCTTACAACACCATCTTTAGCAGCTTCTGGATCTATTTCAGGTCCTACAACTTCTATCTTATGGTCTTCTACTTCACCTAAATCATAAGATTTAACTAATTCCCAAGCAGTAGTTTTGTTTCCACCAAATTCGTAAGCCATTTCAGCTTTTCTGATTCTTTCACCTTCGAATGAAGCTGCGAATCCAACTGGTATTGGTATTTCAGTTATTTTTATTTTTATATGTCTAGCTTCTAATGAAGTATCAACAAATTTATCGTAGTCTCTTTGAGTTAATAAGTTACATGGAACTTCTGTAACAACTTGGTCAGTTATTACTGGGAATCCAAGAGCTATTGCTCCAGCACCACAAGCAACTATTAATTCACTAAGTGGTCCGAATGCATTAACAAATGCAGGAACTCTTTCTGCAGTATATGTTAATAATGCATTTAAGTCACCTGGTTTAACAGCACCGAATATTAAAGCAGCTCTTATTGCAACAGAAACAACGTGGATAACTGAAGTTACATCATATCCTAGAGCGATAACACGAAGGTCTACACCCATTTTAACGTCTGCTTCTATAGCTTGGTCTATAACTTTACCAACTAAGAAAGTCATGATACCAGCAGCTTGATATTTTTTAACTATTTTTCCTAATGTTTCAGAGTCTGGACATTCACCAAGAACAACTGCAACACCTGGGATATCTCCTGTAACAAGTGGAACACCTAGAGATCTGATTATAGGGTCAACTACGTGTCCTACACATGGTTCAGCGTATGGAGCCTCTTCATTTACATATTTTATAGCTTCTATTATTTCTGCACAAACTGCAGTAGCTAAACCTGCATTTAAAGCAGTTTCTAATAATGGTTTTTCAACTATTAATGATTTAGCAACACCTAAAGCTGTTTCTAAATCTGCTAAAGTTGTAGCTTTTAATCCAGTTGCTGCATATATACATGGAATTGCATATGCAGTGTCAGGAAATGCTACTGGTTGTTCTTTACCTTTTTCTGCTACTACAGCTGTTAAAGCTTGGCTTGCAGCATCGTATGCTTGATTAGCACCTGTATAAATTATGTTATATAAATTCACTCTACTTCCCCCTTTAAATATATTCACAAGTCAAGCTTTTAAAAGCTTGACTGAGAGTTCTTATTTATTTATAGTTTTTATTTGTATTCAAATCCTAATTCTTGTACTTCTAAGTATGAATCAGCGTATAAAGAAGCATTTCTTATGATATCGCAAGATTTCATAGTTTGCATTAATAATTCATCTAATGGGTTAACTATTGCTGAAGAGAATCCATTAGCCATAGCCATTGCTAACCAGTTACTATCTAATATTGGTCTTATATGTTTTGGACAACCATTAGATACGTTTGATAAACCACCTGTAGTTTTTAATCCCATTTCAGTCATTTGTCTGATAGCATCTAAAACATCCATTTGTTTATCTTGCATACCTTTTATAACTAAGCAAAGTGGGTCGAAGTAAACATCAGTTTCTGGGTCTATACCTGCCATAGCAGCAGCTTCTATTAATTCTGTACAGAATCCCATACGTTGTTCATTATCAGCTGGTATACCTTCTTTAGCACATAATGCGATTATAGCTGCATCATATTCACCTGCTAATTCCATTAAGTGTTTTCTTCCACCTGCATCTGCAGAGTTTATGATTGGTTTACCATGAGTTCTATCATAAACTTTAAGTCCAGCTTCTAATGCTGCAACGTTAGCTGTATCTAAAGCAAGAGGTACATTATTTAATTTAGATTGTAATAATTGAACACCCCATTCCATTATTTCAGCTCCATCTCTTTCAGCTGGTCCTATATTGAAGTCTATAACGTGAGCTCCTGCATCTAATTGTTCTATAGCTCTTTTTAATATTGGTTCAGGATCTCTTTCTGCTATAGCTTTTCTTATTGGTGGTGCTATACAGTGTATTCTTTCACCTATGATCATAAATTTTTCCATACTTATATCCCCCTTAGAATTTTTATTCTATTATTTCTAGAAACCTAGGGCTAAGCCCCAGGCCCCTAGGTATAATTTCATTTTAAATTAAAATTTTAATAAGCAATTTGTTACTAGTTCAGATTAGTGATTAGCAGCATATTCTTTTAAGAATTTTGGAAGTTCCATAGATTCTAATGGACCTACAACAACATTCCATCCTGGCATATTATCAGCTACGTCAGGTTTTATAACTGCTAATTTACCTGGTATAACTATATCTCTACAATCAGTGTAGCTTTCTATGTTACATTCTTTAGCAAATGCACCTATAACAGATCCACCGAATTTACCTGCAGACCAAGCAGTAAGAACTGAATATCCACCAGCATCTGGTATCATTAACCAGCAAGGTACTTTAGAAGCTTCTATATCACCAGTTATTGTGAAGTAAGTTAATGCAAAGTCAACTGAACATAATACTGGAGAATTTTTATCTGGGTTATTTAATGGATAAACTTTAGCTTCAACTCTCATTGGTTTTTGAGGGTCAGTGAAGATGTTTTGTCTTAATGCATATAGTGGTAAAGCTTTTGCATAAGTCATATCTTCTACAGCTAATATAGTTCCGTATTTAACTGTGAATACTGAAGATAAAGCTATTTCTAAGTTAGCATCTCCGTTAGCTAATTTAGCTACGTTTACGAATGATGGATAACCAAAGCTTCTATCTCCTTCTTTTAATGCTATTCTTCTAACTTGTATAGCATTTACATAAGTATCTTTTACAGTTTCTCCTGTTACATCGATTATTAATTCTTTGTAATCAGCAGCTTCTATAGCTTGAACAGTAGTGTATAATTCTTCTAAGTTAGCTCCTTGTACACCTAAAGCTAAACCATCAGCTTTAACTACATCTATCATAGCAGCAAAGTTATCTTTGTTAGCTCCTATTACAACTGGTTTTAATCCAGCTAATGCAGCAACAGCTTCTTTAGCAACGTCAGCATCTGCAACTTCTAATACATATGCACATTCAACATCGCTATCTTTTATTTTATTTATTATAGCTAAGAAGTTATCTTTATTATCGTTGTATTTAACATATGCGAATTCAGGTTTCATTATTTCACCTATTCTTTCATAGTTAACAACTTTCATTCCTTCTATTTTAGCATCTACTGCAGCTTCATCCATGCAATCACAGAATTTAACAGCAAATCTATTTCTATTTACTAAAGTTTTTTCATGTCTGAATAAAACAGTTTCTCCACCTAGTTCATATTCGCTTTCACCAGCACCAACTTTTAAAGTTTTCATTGGAGGTGCAGTAGCAGCAGCTAATTTAGCTAATGCTTCTGGTGCCATTTTAGGACAAGCTGAAACTTCTACAGCCCCACTTGCAACTTTCATAGAGAAAGCCATACAAGTTGGGAATCCACATTCCTTACAGTTTTTCTTTGGTGTTAATTTAAATATATCTAATGCTTTTAATGCCATTATTATTTCCCCCTAACCTTACAAATAATTATATTACGCTAAAGCGCTTATTAAACCTTTTATAGTTTTCATTGATTCTGGATGACGAAGTATTACTGCATTTGATCCACCAACAAGTACACTTGCAGCTGTAGATACTTCCATACCTATTGTTCTAGATTCATTATCTCCCCATTCTGGTACGTCAGCTTCAGTAGCTATTGCTTCTTTAACGTGACCAACTTCGAATGAAACTGGAGTTATTATTGGTATTTGTAATGCTTTATCATTTTGGTTGAAAGCTGCTAATCTAACTCTATCCATAGTAGATGCAACATATTCATAACCATAACCAACTGCTGAACAACCAACATTCATAACTATATTTTCTTGTTTAACGCCTAATTGAGTAAGTAATACATTCATTTGTTTAGCTAAGTTTATATCAACTGCAGATTCTGCAGCAACTTTTTGACCATAAGCCATACCAGCCGCAGCACCAACTGCTTTGTAGTTTTCTTCTACAGCTGACATTACTAATATATTTTTTCCTTCTAATGCAGCAGAAACTTTATCAAATACTTTACCGTCTTTTTCTGCGTTACCACATCCAGCAACTACTAATGGTAAAGTTATAGCATCAGCAACAGCTTTTGCTACTTCTGCACATTCTTCTGGAGATTTGTCAGCTCCATCTGGAGATGCTCCATTAAATCTTAAGCATATAAAATCTGCTTCAGTGTTATCTTCAACATATTTAGCCCATTTAGCAGGGTCTGCCCAAACGTCTCCATATATTTTAGAGTAACAATCTATCCATTCTGCAGGTTGTATATCTGATATTTCTGCTCCAACAACTGGTGCATTTCCTGTTTCTCCATCAAAGCTATAGAAAGGTAGAACTTGTTCTCCTCCTAATTTTATAGCTTTATCTCCTGTACCTATTTCTACTACATTAACTGTTCCAGTAACTTTTTGAGTAGACATTTTAAATGCCATATCTTTTTCCCCCTTAAGCCTATTTTAATTTATAATGTGCCTATAACAATATTAAGGCAAGTCTAGAGTTTCTATTATTTTTTCTAGTGCTACTCTAGATTTTGAATCAGCAGGTAATTTTACTAGTGGTATACCTTCTGAATCATATTCATATATTAATTCATCTGAAGGAACTACTCCAAATAAATCTAAGCCATACTTTTCAATCTCTTCTTTAACCCCATTACTTAATTCTCCATTAGGAGCTTTATTAACGATTAATCCGATTTTGCCAACGCTTAAATTCATTTCTTTGGCTAAATCTCTAATTCTTGCAACTGCTTGGATACTACGTTTTGCACAATCACTAACTAATATAAGAGTATCAACATGTTTAGTAAGTTTTCTACTTATATGTTCCATACCTGCTTCATTATCAGTGATTACATACTTATAGTGATCTGAAATTTTTTGAACTTGCTGTTTTAATATTCCATTTACGAAACAATAGCAACCTTCTCCTTCTGATCTACCCATAACTAACATGTCGTATCCATCGCCTTCTTCTAAAATCATGCTTAATTGCCATTGTAAGAATTGGGCTTTAGTCATTCCTCCTGGAAATGAATCTCCATTTTTTTCTGTCATATTAGCGACTTCTCTAATATGTCCAATTGTTTCTGGTTCCTCTGAGCCTAATACTTCATATAGATTGCAGTTTGCATCTGCATCAACTACTAGAATTGGATCCTTTTTTTGTTTTACTAATGTGTCAATTAAAAGCCCTGTTAGACTAGTTTTACCAACTCCGCCTTTTCCGGCTACAGCAATGTTATAAGTCATCTTATGATATCCCCCTTGAATTAAGTGTTATCACAACAGAGCTTTCTGTAAATTATGTCAAACTCTGTGTCAGTAAATTATTTTTTTGGTATAGCATGAACACATTCACCGTGTATATCATGTATAGCTTCCATTAAGCCTTCAGATAAACTTGGATGAGCATGTATTACTTTACCAACATCTTTAGCTTTTAATCCTAAACCTACAGCTAAAGATAATTCTGTTAATAGGTCAGTTACATGTGGTCCAACTAAAGAAGCACCTATTATAGTATCATCTTCGTCAGTCATAACTTTTATGAATCCTTGTAATTTTCCTATTGCTTTTGCTTTACCTAAAGCTCTGAATTCGAATCTACCAACATGGTATGGAGTACCGTTAGCTTTTAATTCGTCTTCTGTTACACCAACACCAGATACTTCTGGTTCAGTATAAACACAGCTTGGTATAGCTTTATAGTTAACTGTTTCGCTGTTACCTTTAACAGCATTAGCAGCTGCTACCATTCCTTCAGCAGATGCAACGTGAGCAAGCATTGCTCCTGGTATTATATCCCCTATTGCGTATATACCTTCAACACTTGTTTCTAAGTATTCATTAACTTGTATAAATCCTCTTGGTGCCATTTCTATACCTACTTCTTCAACACCAGAGTTAGCTAAGTTAGGTCTTCTACCTACGCAAAGTAGTACCATTTCAGCTTCTACTGATTTTCCATTATTTAATTCTATTTTAACTGAATCGTCATTAACTATGTAGTTATCTGCTCCTACACCAGTCATAACTTTGATTTTATCTTTTTTGAATTGTCTAGCTAAGTTTTTAGCCGCTTCTGAGTCCATTCTTCCTAGTATTTGTGGAGCCATTTCAACTATTGTTACTTTAGTTCCCATTGTAGCGAAGAATTGTCCTATTTCACTACCTATAACTCCTCCACCTACTATGATTAATGATTCTGGTTGTTTTGGTAAACTTAAAACTTCATCAGAAGTTATTACGTTTTTACCATTATAAGGCATGCCTGGGAATACAGTTGGGATAGATCCGTTAGCTAATATTATTTTATCAGCTACAACTGTTTCTACAGTACCATCTGCTTTAGTAACTTCTATAGTATTTTTATCTACTAATTTACCAAATCCATCTATCTTTTTAACTCCCCTTTTGTCAAATAAGAATTGGATTCCTGCTACTAATTCATCTGTTACTTTTTGTTTTCTTGCTATTATAGCATCAAAATCAGGTTTAACTTCACCTTCAACTACTACACCAAAGTCTTTAGCTTCTTTTACTGTTCTTAAAACATCAGCAGAAGCTAATAAGGCTTTTGTTGGTATACAACCTACGTTTAAGCAAGTACCACCCAATTTATTTTTTTCTATTACAGTTACTTCAGCACCAAGCATAGCTGCTTTTAAAGCTGCTACATATCCTCCTGGGCCTCCTCCTATTACTGCTACTTTCATTTGTTATTTCCCCCATTTACCTTGTATGTTTTATAGTTTAACTATTTATTATTAAAGTCTATATTAGCTTTAATATAGCTCTATCTATATTATAGCTAATATAGACCCATTTAGCTTGTATTTATGTTAAATTTTTACAATTATTTTTAGATTTTTTTTATTTATAGATAAAAATATGTATTTTTATATATATTAGTCGAAAAATCTAACTATAATCCCCTAAAATATAGAATCTTATAGACCTGCTGCATCTAATATTAGTGGTACATTTTCTTCTGCACCTATAGCCATTATGTGAACACCATCACAAAGATTTTCTTCTTTTAATTGTTTGATGAATTCACCAGCCATTTTTATACCTTCAGCTACATAGTTTCCTTTTCCAGCTGCTTTTAATCTTTCGATTTGGTCATCTGGAACAAATATACCTGGAACGTTAGCAGTCATGAATTTTGCCATTCCTGGTGATTTAAGTGGAACTATACCAGCCATTACTTTACAGTCCATATCTTTAGTTAATTCTCTGAATTTTCTCATATGTTCTATATCATAAACAGCTTGAGTTTGGAAGAATTTAGCCCCTGCTTTTATTTTCTTTTCCATTTTTAATAATTGTACTTCTATTGGATCATATTCTGGAGTAACACAAGCTCCTAGGAAGAAGTCTGTTTTACCTTTTAATTCTAATCCAGTACTATCAGTACCATTATTCATCATAGTTGCAGTAGATAATATACTAACAGCGTCTAAGTCAAATACTGGTTTAGCTTGTTTGTGGTCACCTACACATACGTGGTCACCTGTTAAAGCTAATAAGTTATCTATTCCAAAGAATCCTGCAGAAAGCATTTCACTTTCTATAGCGATTCTATTTCTATCTCTACCTGTCATTTGTATAACTGGTTCTAATCCTAAATCTTTTAACATTTTACATGTAGCAAGAGATGAAGTTCTCATTACAGCAGATTGATTATCTGTAACATTAGCTGCATGAACTCTACCAATTACTAATTTTGCACATTCTGCTAAATGTGATAAATCAGTTCCTTTTGGAGGTGCCATTTCAGCAGTTATTGCAAATTCACCTTTTTCGAATGCTTCTCTTAACTTACTCATCTAAAAAATCCCCCTTTAATAATAACCTTGTTTTTAAGCTTCTGCGCTTGCTTTCTTATTAGCATCTAAACGTCTTGGATTAAGTTGTTTAGAATAATCTTTAGGTGGTCTAACTTCTTTTAAGTTATCTAATTGACCTAATTCTTTAAGTCTTTCATAGATTAATACCCATGCACAGTCGTTGTCAGGGCTAACTTCACATTTACCATTTTTAGCTCCACCGCAAGCTCCATTTACTAAGCCTTTAGCACACATAGTTACTGGGCATATACCTCCAGTCCATC